>Ga0228710_1000090_pt1 | contig 73324 bp, 46 predicted proteins | sample MedpolnodulmetaG_FD_177995 | JGI IMG/M metagenome (GOLD analysis project Ga0228710, IMG submission 177995) | Root nodule microbial communities from Medicago polymorpha collected in Santa Monica, California, United States - pink nodules | ecosystem: Host-associated > Plants > Roots > Nodule...
ATAGAGAGGGTAAAATTCCCAGTTTTAAAATAAGGGGGGTAAAATCCAGATTCAATCAAAATAGAGGGGGTAAAATTTCGAGTTTTAAAATAGGGTGGGGGGCAAAATCCAAATTCAATCAAAATAGGGGAGTAAAACTGCATTTAAGCCAAATTAATATTAAGGAGTGTAAAACCTAGGAGCCAAAAATCAGTTACAAAAGTGCGAAAAACAACAAAGTGAAACCGAAGGGCAATAAAAAGGTTATCACAAAAAAATACTAGGTTAACCCATCAAAGATTAATATTAAAATCTAAATCTAATTTCTTGCTTTCATCCACCAAAAAGGCTAAACCTTCACTCTATCAAGCAACTTAGCCAATATTTCCTCTTTTTGCTAAAAATAATGGGAACTTTTTTCTCTCCAAATAGTCGAAACAATAGCCAACCAAACAATATGCATAGAAGCCCTTACTTTTTTTCTCGAAAAACAACACAACAAACTAAACTGAAAAGTATGCAAAGTATGATCAGACAAATAAAGAAGATTCGCTAAGGATAAACTCGTTCATCACATCTACTCTTCGATTGATTTGTTTGTAGTTTTTTTTTCTTATTAAGATTAGGTCCTCTTTCATTGATAGCACGTCGTTGTTGTTTTAATTACCTGTCTTTGTACATTTTTTATTTCTAGTCTTATTGTGGTACTTATTTGATTCACCTTGAAAGATTGTGTTTGATTCAGTGTAAATTTAATCAATAACTATAGCATCGTTAATGTTACGGATTGGAAGACTTAGACATTTCGAACACTTTCATATTTGTAGACTTACGTAATTTGTCATTTTATGTTATTAACATAGATGATACGAGTTTGTTCGCAAATTTATCATTTTTGTTTTTAATAACTTTAAATTTGTGTTATATTGGTATACTTTATCCAACTTAAATGAATGGATATTTTTTATCTTTGTAAAAAAACATTCTCTACTATTAAAAAAATAATAATAATAACACATAATTCAAGATTTGAAAATTGATCACTTTTCTTCTTTTGTCAATAATCAAACCGACTTTTCCTCTCAAACATGTAAATCCCTTCATGTATTAGTAGTAACTTGGTAAATATGGATCGGTGGTTTAGACTTTAGAGCACCTCATACAACAATTAAAATGTGCCTTTGATTTTGATATGTGTTTCGTCCCTGCAATTAGGTGTCATATAAAAATTGGTCTCTATAATTGTTAATTCTGGTATTTTGCTCCTGCAAAATTTAATCATTTAAAATTTCGTCACTCTCCCCACTTAATCACTGCCACGTCACTGATTAGCTGACGTGACTCTTTTGATTGGTTAAATGAGTTGCGAAAAGACCATTATACCCCTGTGTTCATCTTCTCAAAATCTTCCCTCTTTCACTTCACTTCTCTGCAACATCATTTCCTCCCAAAAGAACTTTAAAAAAAACCCTTGTGGTCGTGGCTGAGGTTGTTTTTTTCTAGCTATTTCATCTATTATCTTTCACGTTGTCACACCATTGAGAAAAATCAATCCTTCCAGCGAGCCTTGAAATACTCTTTGATGTTTTTCTTCAAACTTCTTTCATTTATCTTGAACCATATATGGTGAGGATGGTAATTTAATGTCAAAAATTTGTTATTAATGTGGAGCATTGCGAGAAATAATAAGCTGAAACAATTTGGAGGAGTAGAAACTGGGTGGCTCACTCACGTATACCAAACATCCTCCAAAACTATCAAATCACGTTTGCTTTAATGCTGGTAAACAGGCTCATGTTCGTGAACACAACAGTAGCAAAACCATAACTTGATATATATGTGGATTGATTGTTTCTTATGTTCCTGCACATGGAATCCATGTTCCGGTGACTTAGCTTTGCTCCGACGAATCTCCGGTAACGTTTTTTTTTGTTCCGGTGACTTGTGGGTTTGGTTCTCCCTCTTGATTCAGCTGTTTTGTGGTTTTTCGAAGTTGTTGGCTCCGGTTCTTCCTTGTTCCGGCGAAACTCCGTCGTCGACCCTTTTTCTAGATCCACTCGTTTTCTACTTGTGGTTTCGTTTTTCCTTTGATTTCTGGAAGATCGAAGCTTTTCGAGGTGTTTGGTTTGAGGTTGGGTGGTTCTGTTCGAAGCTTTTCCGGTTTGAGGTTGGTTCCCTTCAAAGAAGGGAAAATAAAATTTTCCAGAAAAAATGTGAAGCTCGAAGCTTAAATAAATTTCCCTAATTTGCTCGTCAGCACAACCCCTAATTTGCTGACTTTGTGACGTGGCAGTGATTAAGTGAGGAGAGGAACAAAATTTTAAATAATTAAATTTTGCAGGGACAAAATGCCATTAACGATTATATGACCAATTTTTAAATTTTTTAAATGATCCCTAATTGGTAATTGCACGACGCTTAAAATATTAAATGTAAAAATGATGAAAAATCTTGTAAGTGCAATTGGTGTCATTACACAAATATTCAAATAATCGATGGAACAAGAAATGCTTAAATATTTATTGACAGATGAAACAAAATGACATTGTTTCACATCTATGGCACTGGGAAGAAACATGCATCTTCTCCATATACATTTTGTGCCTTATCAATTACAAAATGAAATATAAAAAACCAAAACCAAAAACATAATTAGCATATACAATAAAATGGTATATTTTGAATCAATTCTTTTTGTTCATGTTCCTCTTCACTGCCTCAGCATTATCTTTGACATACTCAGCTGATTGTTTAGTTTTTTCAGCAGCCTTATCAGAAACACTATCTGCCCTTGCCTCTGCCTCCGCCTTTCCATCTGCGCAAGTCTGTTTTACGCTCTCAGCAGCCCTATCTGCCTTTGCCTCTACCTCTGCCTTTCCATCTGCACAAGTCTGTTTTACACTGTCAGCAACATTACTGGCTTTGTTCTTAGTTGAATCCCATGCTTCTTGCATTGTCTGCTTTGCTTTCTCTGCTATGTTTTGTGTTGCCGATGTTGCCTTATTAGCCGCGTCTTTTGTTTGGTTAGCAACCTGATTAATTCAATATCAATTATGTAAAATTAGATATACAAATACAACTAAGAAATTAATTAACATAATTAATAATATGTTCATGAGTTACATTACATGGTGTCCAGTGGAATAAGCCTTGTCGTGTGCCGATTCGTTCAAACTGTTGCTCACTGTTTCACTGACTCCTGCTCCTTGTTTGATTCCATCAGTGGTGATTGAACCATCTTCATTATGTGACTTTGGAACCTACATATTCATCACAATACATTATGAAAATATAAATTAGTGAATAATCACACACACATTACAACCAGGAATGTGAATAATTATTTACTTGGATAAGTCTTGGGGAAGCTGCTGCAAAGACCCTAGAATTCCAAGGACGAGCTCTAGCAATAGTTGCTGCAGCAGAGCCAAATTTTGGGAGGGAGGTGATAAGGGTAAATGATGCCATTGTTGAATTCTTATTTAGATTTCTTAAATTCTCTGGTGGGAAATTTGTATATGATTTTATTGCATTTGTTCATCACTTTGTATGTAAAGTGTATATATAGTGGTCTTCCACGGTTTGTTTGCGTGCCAAGAGTAATTCACGCTCATAAGTGGTAGAAAAAAGAGAGATACATAATAGTGTCAAAGCACTCATTTAGGACCCAGTATTATAGGATTAGTTAATTTAGTTGTTTGTTAAGGAAATATATACCACATGTAAATAAGCTACATCTTCTTCTTTTTTTTTTGGAAAAATGAAGTTAGAAATCAACGAGTGGTCAATATATTTTTCTTGATGATGACGTGACTATGCACAAATATCATATATATTGGTGTTGAATTTAAGAGGGGACGATTACCAAAAATAGAATAAATATATGGTATGCTGACCGATAGAGGACATGAGATCAGATGTAATCTATGCTTAGAGATAATTGGTTGAGAGGAAAAACTCATCTTGTTTGATAATTTTAAATGAAAATTATCTTTTCTTGTAATAAAATTTATCATTATTAAATATTTGAAAGAAAAAAATATTTGAAAGTTATAACATCATAAGTCTTTTTTTTTTAAAGTACTTAGTGGTGCACCTCACACATATTAAATGTGGAAAAAAAATAACAATGCAAATTAGAACTCAAGTCTCAACGTATTAAATATTTATGCAATTTTTAGCTATAGTTTTGAGACATTTCATATGTTTATGTACTAGAGCATATCCTCAGAAGAAGAAAAAAACAATTATTAGAGGGTGCTACAAGTAGAATAATACGATTTTATTTATTTTTATACAATGATGCTCATAACTTTTCATTAATAATAATATCATAGATACAATTGAGAATATTAATAAAAATACGGATATGAGACAAAAATACGCCCGCCCTTACAAAAACATGAATTGTCTTATTGACTTATCTCATAATAAACTCAACCGGTGAGTTTTATTTTAGAAAGAAAAAAAGAGCTCTACAAACACATGAAATACTTAAATAGCACCTGGCTCGAAAAAAATCTCCCTTGTGACTATGGAACTTATCCACCACAATTATTTAATCTATCTCAAAGCCAACATGTTCTTTGCGAAAGACCAAGCACCCATTATAACTATAAGCAATTCACAAGTTTTTCCTTATTCAACCGAGTAAAGAGGAGAATTATTCCGTTTTGACAACAAAATTATTGTTATTTTCTCGAATGTAAATTCCAATTCATACGATATTACATTTCAATGATCCTGATATGATTTTTTTTAATGGCAAATGTTAAAAATCAATTTGTTAGATTAATATTTTACTTTTTTTGTTTAGATTTGAACTTATGACCTCCGATTCTTTTTTTTCGTAACTCAAATCAATTGAACTACCTAACCTCAACCATGAAACGGTTAACTCCCACTATCAGCATAATTAGGAATAGAAACTTGTTGTTCATACGAAATTGTTGCGCCATCCTCCACTCTTCCAATAGATGTATTCCTCTATTCACCACTTGGCTAGTTGTCTCTTTTGTGGGCCCTCTTTTGTATAACATTCCATGTCTTGTTATTGCAGTGCTGCCAAATGCTCCACATAATACGATGGTAACCTTTTAAATTTTTTGGAAAATATTTTCTACATTTAACTTTTTATAAAACTTTCAAATTTTATTGAGAAGTTTAAATTCAAATCAACAAGAAAATTCTTGAGAAATTTTAACTTTTGGTGTACATACTCTTACTGATGTAGATGTGCAAGATATATTTTACTACCCCCTTGAATTTTTATGTAAATTATCTCTACGTGATGGATATTAGAGCAGGAAAACTCAAGAATTAAAAAATCCGTAAAAAAATCGAGAGAACTTTGCTAAGGATAGTTTGCTCATTCAAATGAAATTTCACTAAATTTTATTATACTTCTTAAAATGAAAACTCCTTTGTGTCATTTTCTATCCCACGCAAACTACTTGTTTTCTTTTCCATTTTTGGGTTATTTTGACTATTTTCCTTTTTTGGTTCAAATAGTATAAAAATAGGGTTAAAATTTAGAGCTCACAATGTTTTTTTTAAGAAATTTAACTTTTCAACTCCTTTAAATTAGGGCATCTTTAATATTTCTCTTTTTCTAACGACAAATATTAGTATGTTAATTATTATATTAATTTTTACTTTGATAAGGATTTAAAGACCTTTAACTTTTCAACTCTTTTTTTTGTTTTTTTTATGTCAAGACTTTTCAACTCATTTAATCCATGGAGCAATGCCGATATGATGATATTTGGGGCAGTGTATGCAAAAGTGGTCGTTGTGGCATTATTCATAATTTTTTAAAAGAAGCCTAAAGTCTTAACTTAAGCAAGCTATTCTAAACGCCTCCCCACCGGTGAGTTCGCTTGGGGAAAATAAAGTAATTTAACAACGAATTTACAAAATTTGAGGTATGCAGAAAAATAAAGTAATTTATTTTAATGATTTCGTTATAATTTCTCAATGTCTAAGTGCCACCATAAGTAATCAACAACAACACCCCCTCAAAAACAAATTAATATTTGTGCATACACAACTTTTTTACCCATTCAATCAAATAACAATATTAATCCAATTTTCCAAAGTAGTTCAAAAATCATCTCTACTAATAGCTACTTGGTTGAGTGCAAATCATAGTTAAGTTTGGGACAACGGTAACTTTAAATATGCGGGTTGAAACACACATTATTTTACTTAGTGTCTATGGATTACAGGGAGACTTTTTTTATCTAAATTTTATTTAGTTATTATAATGTCTAGACTCATGTTTAAGTATAGGATTGTAGAGAATCATAAGTTCGAACTCATACTCATTGTGTTTCAACTAACACATTTCTTTTTGTCTTTCTCTTTGATCTAATTTTTAATTGACAAATTAATTGAATTAATTATATAATCAAAAATACTTACCTTTAAAATTTATGAATACACACGGTCATTTTATTACACATCCATATATACATCACCGTTTCCGTTTTATTTTCCACTTTCTAGAAACTCACACGATTGCTAATGTTAAGATATTGATGGTACCTTTCATAAAACTAAAGGTTCATCTTAGAATTTCCTGAAGAAGAAAAATTTCTTATCTTAGAAGTACATTAAACAAGTTACAGATAACAAATCGTGAGAGTTTAAATAAAAAAATTAATAAATCAAAGGTTTAGAATAATTTTTCCAATAGGTAAATTTTCATGCCCCCAAGATAAACGAAAAAATGAGAACATATCCAAAATTACATGCAATTAACACCATTTACAAGCATGCGAAGCTGAGCTACACCATTTACATGCAAGACCTTGGAATTTTATTCAAATACCAAATGGTAAAGCAAGATAACATTTATTCAACTGTCACAAAACCAAATAAGTACTATTTTATTCTTCCTTCAATCTAACTCGGTCACGAAAAAAGTAATCTTAGTAGAGTACAAATAGAGTAGACGTCACTTAGTTTAAATAAAAATTACGAAATATATAAGCCATTAAGGCAATAACCTGGATGCATGTTTGGATTCATAATGAGTTTGAGAGAATCACAGTGGGCACCACAATTTTGACAAAAGCTATACTTTAAAGCTTCCACAAAAATCACGGTGCCACAATGATTTTGCCAAACGCATCACCAATCTAAACATGCACTCACTCCTACAAATCCTAATGGAGGATGAAACAACTCCAAACCATGCCAACTATTAGTTCACGAGCTTCAAGCAGATCCAACTGACTTCCAGAGCTTAGCCCACTCTGCCATGGCATCAGCGGCTTTCGAAAACATAGGATCGACCTTCCCAAGTTGTTCCTTCACTGATTTGGCCATCTCGACCACGCAGTCCTCTGCCGTCGTAGCTGATTGTGGCAACTTTACAGACTGAAAGAAAGGAACAACGTCCTCCATCAATTTCACCCCTTCCCATTCTTTCTTCAAGCTGTCTATGGCATTGCCTCTTTCATTTCTCCAAACATACGGCAACCCACTTTTCACACCAAGGCTTAGGTGGTCGCATACAACTTTCACACACAATCCACACCATATATCTTCCACAGTTTCCCACCTGAGTTTTCCTTCTCCTGCCAACACCAAAGCCGGGACCAATGCCGGGCCAACTAATTCTCGGTTAAAGGCGATGTTGATTCCACTCACTGGCAACATGGCTCTCATAGGAACGGTCAGAACTGCATCCACGTATCTTGAATTCCTCTGTGTTGGCTTGAGAGCCTGTGTTGGCGCATCTAGGTCTGCCAGATTGAGCCACAGTCCACACGACAGAGCACAATCAACCCCACTTCGGAGGCTAAATGGGTAGCCGCGAACAAAATCTGCACCCTTACGGAATGGATCATATAGTGTATTAAAGAAAAAAGGTGTGGCAGGGGTCTTGAGGTTCACAATATGCTGAGCCACAGCATCTACTACATTCCCCGCATCATCTTTTGCTGGAACACAATCATCATCGATACAGACAACATACTTCTTCTTTGAAACTAGAAAGCCAAAGTATCTACAAGCGTAGCCAGAGAAGCGAATAGAAGTGGAAGAACCCACCACTCGCTCAATTTCAGAGTTTGTATAGACATCTGCGCTAAATCCTTCGGGAATTTGGAGTTCTTCCTTGAGGGCAGGATCTTTGACTATTATCAGGTGGAAACGGGAGAAAATTGACTTCCATTCATTCATAAAAGGAGTGAGGTCAGAGTGCAGCGCACCGATCACAATGTCAACTTCGTTGTCGTTGATAATTACTTGAGACATCTTGTGAGGTATACAATACAGATTATTTCACAAACCAAAAGTCTAGATTGGCCGCCTTAATTTAAAACTGTTGAGTTGGATTCAAACGTCTTGCGGTAGCTTCAATATTATCTTAGAATTTCTCAGAACATCCTGTATAATAATTTTCAAAGATCAGAAAAGAAATGCTTGTCACTACAAGAATAACTACCATAAATACATGATAAAATTTTAAAATAACTCACTGGTAGGAAGAACAGGGGTCACAATATGTCGGATATTCAGTGCTTGAACAAGTGAGATTACTTCCTCATTATCAGTTGCTATAAACAGTTTCAGAACTTTTTCAGTCAGCTTTCCAGCTTTCAATATTCTCTGCACATGGAAAATTAAGAAATGCAATGAGGATGCTGAATGAAAATGACCAAAAGAATAAACTTCAGAGTAAAACAAAAGTGCTATAACTTTTCTATAGACAACAAAAGGATTGAAACCAGATCTACAATATATCAAATCCAAATTATGAATCAAAATCCTGACAAGGCCAAATTCTATGGCTGCTGAAAAATTGTCAACAGGCCTTACTTATTTGATCAGATAAGGTCAAATGTTTACAGCAACTGGGGCAAAGCAAAATTTAATATTTGATATCCCAATGAGAACAAGGTACAGCAAAATCTGATTCTGAGCCCTCCCGAATAAGAAAATGATGGCACCACATAACTATCAATTCAAACCCGTAAAAAAGATAAATGAGTATTGTTCAATATTTTGTGTGACACAAGTCTTAGTTGTTCTCAAATATAATATATGTTAGTGTCCGGGTGCTGACTAGGGGAATTGGTTACATTTTCTGATCTGACTTTTTGTTAGAGAGGAACGACAGTTAAACGAGGGATAGGAATAGCAACAGAGAATTGTGTCAGTATCTTTTCTCTTAGGAACATTTTGGGTTGGGCAGAATGAGAATTATCACATTTTTGAGAGGCTTTGTTTTGGGATTAAAGGGAATCTCTTACGTAATATTGTTTCTTTTTCTCTCCGTTAAATAATACAATTTTTGTTCCTCTTGAGCTAGGGTTTCCTATCAATATACCAAAAGAAATCAATCAACCAGAGAGACAAAGAGCTCCCAGCTACACAACCAGGTCCTAAAAAAGATCCAAAAACAATCTAGACCGAAATTGAGGGCACATCAGCCACATTTGACAACAACTTCCACAATATAAAAAAATCACAAACCTTGTACACACAACCTCTAGCACTAACACCTCTAATTGAAGGTGTGTCTGGTGTCCAACACCAACACACGCAATTACATACAATTACTTCATTTTCTCAAATTATTACAGATGTTGACGTGTCAGTGTTGTGTCGTGTCAAATGTTTGTGTATGTGTTTCATAGTACACAACCAACAAATTCATCTAATATGGATAAGGTCACAAGACATTGTTTATAATCATAGATCTATACACTACTATATCAAAGAAGTAATCAAGAAAATCAAAAGGGTATAAATAAATTTAAAAAAAAATAAAATAAAATTGATAACCTTATTAGCTTAGCTAGTAGTAACTATGTATGAAGTTTGAGAGGGAGGGAGAGAATAAAAAGAATACCAGGAAGAGATCAAGGAGAATGTGATCAGGAATGGGAGAGAGATCGGAGATGTCGGAGAGATTAAGGACGGCTGAGTCAATGGTGAGAGAAAGTAATGATGGCGGTGTTTTCATTCATTCATTCAATTACAAAACTAATCTTGTTTATATAAACAACTAAATCAATACTAATCAATACCTATTTTCTCTCTCCTTCTCAGATTATTAAAGAATTCGTTGGATTGGGGGGAACAAGATCCATTAATCTCTGTGTTCTTTCCGTCCTCTATTTCTTCTTTTCAAATTAAACTAACCATTTGTCAACACAAAATCAATTACAATTAGGCAAAAACATTAAATTATTGATTGATTTTTGTTTACGAAAAGAAATACCAAAAATAAAGATAAATGATTAATCCGATAATATTTTCTTCAACTTTTTCTTCTTCACACGCTTAACCCCGCATGTGCCATCAATAGTAGTATAAAAAAAAATGGATTAAATAAGTTTTTGGTTTTTATAAATATAATCAATTGTGTTTTTAATTGTCATAAATTATTTTACATGTTTTACTCTTTGTAAACTTTTTCAAAACATGCTTTTACTTTTTGTAAAATTAAAATTTGTTTAATTATGCTTAAATTTTTGAATGATTTTTTTACATATTTATACATAATACAAAGTTTCTTAGCAAAAAATGCGCTTAAAATTTGATTTTTATGTCCAAATTTTTATTACTTTATTCCTAAAATTATGGTATTTAGAGAAAATCATATTTAATTCATTAGATGTTAAAAAATATATATGATTTTTTATAAAAGAATTTCTTATAATATTCTTAACATGTCTAAAAAAATCATTAAAAAAATTAGAAGTTTAAGTATAATCAAACAAATTTTAATTTAAGATCACCCCATCAAAATTATAACTTCTTGCAATTACCCCCTTAAATGATGAACAACCAAAATCCAGCCAAATTTCTCATACTATCCGTCAAATATTTCTTCACCTTTTCATGATGCTGTCAACTAGCTCATTAGACTTCACTTCCTTGATTTCTTTATCTTTCTAATCCACTTTGACATCTTTAGATTTTACTATGTAGTATGTGATGCATTAAGCTCTAACAATTCTACTGGTATTGCTAGTCACAAACTAATTCAATAGTTTTAGGGAAAACAATTGTGACAACAATCATCAATGTGGTATTGCTAGTCGCAATCACCTTTGACGTATTGTCTTTTGAGATCAGGAGATCAAACAACGTTTCTAGAATCAAAGTGAAGTTCTCCTCTTTTTCAAGCGTTAGAAAAACAAAAGCAACATAATATATAAACGGTTGAGGCTACCCTCTATCTCAAACAATGACGTTTTGTATATGTTGGTTTTATATGACGATTCAACGGTCAAAACTGTTGAAGAAGTGTTAAACAACTTTATAGATGCTAGATGAGCCCACAATATATCTTGAAAAGTAGTTGACTCGCATTTGATTCTCCTCCAAACATGTGAATGGATGTTGTATCTTTGATTTTTCAACTACGATGGACTTTTTTTTTTTTTTTATCTTTCACGTGCATTGTTCACTTGCTTTATATTCGTTAAATTGTCTTTTAGTTTGCCCTTCAAATTCATCAAGATATGCTTAGGCTGCACCAAACTCTTTGTCAGGTCAACAACAACCTTCTTCTCTTTCTCGGTTAATCTACCTGCAAGAAGGCGACTTTCTGACTTTGGCTCCATCTTATGGCTGTGAATTCCATTAAGAACACTCAAGCACCATTTATTTGTTTACGTCTTTATATAACCATGCAACCTAAACAGACACCCACATTTTCTTGAGTCTGCGTCTTCTCGGTTCAACTTCTTACTAGGTGGTTTGTAATCACCACTCCTTTCACGAGCCAACACTAATAGTGGTTTATTTCTCCCACCACATGAATAAGATTTACCTATAATTAAAATAAATCCCGCTTTTGTTGTTTGTCGACGAACCCAATCAATCATATCGTCCCTAACTTTTCATGTATCTTTTGTGAAAAAGTAAGACGTCGCCGCGTCTACTTCATTATCACCAAGTTTGGAAACTCCAAAACCAACAATAGAAGGTTTCACATCAATAGAAGCATCAACGATATTTGGTTTCACATCAACGAAAGCTTTAACTATAAACAATTTCAATTTGGCGAAAAACTCGATGTTACGTGGTTTTAGCTCAATATAATTATCAATCGCATTTTCAACCGTAACTATTAAAAAAACATTCAAAAAAGTATTAAAAATAAATTCAATCATTAAATGCAACATAATGGAAACAATGCAAAATTTGAACTGCTACAATAGTTAATTACCATCCCTGGAGCGTGTTTTAACTACCATTGATATGTATGGTAGTTAACTATTGTTACAAGTTCATATAAGAACCAGCAAAAATGACAGAAAAAATCCAACAATATAAACGAGTTAAAAAATACAACGATGTAAAGAAGTCAAATGAATGTATAAACCTTTTGACAATCCCTACGACAATCCTTATGAAAAATTATCAATAGAATTTGTGTGACTGATTTTATTTGACTGAGATTATTTCAAGAATTTTTGAGTGACGAAATTGGATCCTAGATAATAGATATATTTTTTTTTAACGAAGATAATAGATACTCTTGTCTTTGGCAACAAGTTATGGTCGTAGATAAAGTTACTGAAACATTTGACTTTCAAAAAAATACTTCATCCGTCCCGTAATAGATGACCCATTTGAAAATATGTAATTTTAACCTAACTTACTTTAACCATATTTTTCTATTAATATACAAAGATAAATAATATCATATAAGAGGTCGTTAGATTTGTCTCGATGAGTATTTTTAATATATCAAATTTTCATAATTTTTTTCAATATATTATTCAAGATATTTAAGGTCAAAATTATACATTGGATACATAATAAAATCAACTGTGTCAAAGATTATGGGACGGAGGGACTAACTAGAATGCTTGGCATCTTTTTAAAAATAAAACAAAAAACGACAAGAGGAAAAGTGAAAAACACGCTAGCCAAGTTAACCTGTGCCCCATCCCGCCGTCAATGGCAACAACGGCGGTGCTCCGCTCCCTTCTCCGCCGTTCACGACCATCTTCACTCCTCTACCTGCCACGTATCCCTACTTCTCATCCTCCTCCTTTCACACCTCATTCTCCAACCCCCGCCGACGCGTTCCACACACGCTCTTTCTCCACTGGCTCTTCCAATAACGAACTGGATACCGACTCGTTAGGTTTAGACTCGCCGGTTCACTCCGAGATTCTGAAAACTATCGCTGATAGTGCCGGCGGCGAAGATATCCCTGCTTTTCCCGTTCGTGCCGTCATTTCATTGCTCGAATCCTTTCACGAACTTACTGGATTTCCATGGTAACCTTCAATCTCTCTTATTCTTGTTACTGATAGTTACATATTACTCCCTTCGGTCGTATTTACAAGAAACAGTTGACTATTTATCAAGTCTATATTCTAAACCGAATACATAAATTATTCAATGAACCTAAAAAATAAATTGTTTCTTGTAAATAGGACCGTAGGGAGTATTTGGCTCTGTTTGGATAAACAACTTATTTGCAGCTTTTAGTGCAAATGCTTTGTCTAACTAATTTCTATAGCAAAAGATAAATAAAGTTAGCTATAAGCTGTTTTTATAAGATATCTTGGATAACTTGTGATAATAAGCTGATAATAGCTTATGAATAATGTCATATGTTATTTTCATATCTTCTCTTACGTCAGTAAATAAGCACAAATAAGTCAATGCAAACGAACCTTAGTTTAATATTGGTTAAGTAAGTTAGAGGTTAGCTGTGATTAGTTAGAAGTTTGTTATAGTAGTTACATTAGGATCACTATGTAAGGTGAACCCTCCACTCATTGTATCAACTTCTTCATACTATCAATTTTGAAATTAAGACTCGTTTGGATTGACTTTTTTTTTTGAGCTTATGCAATACAACTTATGCAAATAAATAAGCTTTTATGTATTATTCATAAGCTTCTCAAGGTAGTTTATGAAAAAACAGCTTATGAAGATACTGTTTTCGTTAGTGGGAACTTATGAATTAACATAGAAGCTTATTTATTTGCATAAACTATTTTTCATAAGCTAAAAAATAAGCCAATTCAAATAGGCTTATTTCTATCATATTACTTAATTTTTTCATTTGTTGGGCTTTACTATGCTTCCCAACAGTAACGCTACTATACTAATTCGAATTGTTGTTTGATCTTTGATTCTGAATTGAATGTCTGTGTTAATTCAGTATTTGAATATTCAGGTGGTTAACTATAATTTCGTCTACTTTGGCTCTCAGACTTGTTCTTCTTTGTCCTTTGGTTTTTACGCTTCACAAGCTTAAAAGGATTTCAGAGTTTGTCCCTAAATGTGAGTATCATGTGCTCAACTCGAATTAGTTCATTGCTTCTTTCTCTTGGTAACGTGATCAATTTAGATTTTAGATTATATTAATAGTTATTAATTTAGGCTGAAGCATAAATAATTTCATAAATTTGCTCTGCAAGTTCATATTTAGCTGATTATTATTTCTTGTGTGTGCATAGATATATATCTTTTTCATTTCACAACGTCGATTAGGGCTTCAATTTTGAGTGAATTGATCCTTTAAAGTTGATTTTGGTTAAAATTGAGTTGAAGAAGGTAAAGTGATTTACGTTTGGATACAATTACATAGAAGTAAAAGTGAGTTGATGTTGAACAATAAATTTGAGTGTAAAAATTAATTCTAGAATCAAAAGCTACAATTTTTAGCTTCAAGTAGAATCAATTTTGGAGGGAAATCAGTTCTACACCGCTAGAATCAAAAGCTACAATTGTAAGCTTCAAGTGTCTTTGTTCCTTTTATGATTAGAAAATGAGAGTGAATACTTGCTTATCAGTTATCACCTTTCTTATAGTATTATGCACAATATTTTTTCCTTTCTTTTTCCATAAGTATTTCATCTACTTAAATTATTATTAATTTTTGTTTGATTCCTTCGCTTCTTAAAGTGCCCCCTCCATTCCCACCACCTTTCTCAGGAAAGAGTTATATGCGTCAGATGCGGTTCTTTGAAGAGAAGAGAAAAGCAGTTGGATGCCCTTCATACGCGTGGCCTCTGTTACCCTTTATTGTTCAGGTGACACATCTAAATTCATGGGAAACATTTGTGATGAACCCTAGAGAAATGAATTTGCTTTTTCTCCTCCCTAGTTACCTATGTTACATTATAGCCAAAAACAACTACCAAGAAAGACTGTATACTGCTGTTGTGATGAGGGTGTAATAAATTTCTAGTCTCAGGTTATGTAATATATAAATAAAGAGGAAAAGAAAAACTATGAATGGTTTTAAATTGTAGTACTTGCAAATAGAAATTAAATAATGTCTAAAATTGGAAAAGGGAAAGATAGCAGCCTCTCGTCCAAAATAGAATATTTTTGAATAAAGCTTAAGTATTCGATAGAAAGTTTCTTCCTTTGCTACTACGACAGAGCTTACATTGCTGCGTTGCTTTACCTAAAAAATACAATGTTGTTAGACTATTGCCCTATCATTTCTAGAGACCATACGTTATCTCATAGCATACCTTGACAGTTTATACTTTGAAGAATTCTTGCATCATTGAGTTCAGGATTTCCAAAAAGTTTTTGATGGTTATTTCTTCAAATTTGAATTTGTTCCCTACTCCCATGAATATCAGAGGAGGCATCCATGAGCTGGTTAGAAGCTAAATCCTCTGTCAAAGATGTCCATTTGATCTACACATAGCATCTTTGGCAATTAATGCAGTAACCTAATTGTTTGAATGTTAGTTTTTTGTTGTGGTAAAATGAAAGTTTAGGTGGAGGGGAAAAGGCCTCATTCCAAGGTTAGGCTGAGCCAAAAACCTCAGGAGAACTGTGGTCTTACAGATTGCCTACCAATAAAATACCACCAGAAGCTCAAGACCTTTTAGGAGATACATTTTGTTCCAACCAGTTGCGTTGCAAAATTAGTTGAGTTTTAGCATCCAAGGAAATTATTTTCCTTTCGCTTTACTCAGTTACGCTTTATTTCAGAGGATAGGGATTAGAAAGAAAGTACTTATAAATGCGCTAAGGATGTGAATCCTCTAAGGCTTTGTTTGCGAGTTTAGAGGGGAAGGGATGAGGGAGGGCTTTCGAAAATAGGAAGGAGCAAGTGGAAGAAATAGATGACTTTGGAAGGACGGGTTTGAGGGGTTCATTTTTCTTCAAAATACAAAATCCTCCTAGTTTTGGGGAACTAAAAAATTGTTTTGGAGGAGGATGTTGGAGGCTTTATATGAATTCTTCAAATTCAATCTATGTTGTAAAATTCAAAATATATCAACCATAAGCATTAATTTATCATTCTCTAAAAAAACACTCTTTCAAAAAATGTGAAAGGTATCTCCATTTTCCCCTTTATTTCTCACCCCCCAAATCCCTTCCCTCCCCACCAAACTCCCAAACAAAGCCGAAAAGTATACCTAACAAAAGGGGGATGGGGACTGTCAGAAAGAAAAAACTGACCGAATTCTAGCCGATTTCCTATCAATTGAACATTTGTGAATAAGAAATGGATATTAAAAAATTGTACAAGAATTTGATTTTTGTTGTCATTCATGAGAAACTAAAATATGGAAAAACAAAGTTACACGTTCATATAGTTTAACAAAAAATTCACTATGGTTCTGTGTTTTTAATTTAACTCCAGGTTCCCTGCTTTTTCGTGTGGATGTTTAGCATAAGGAGGATGTCACTGGATGGTCACCCTGGTTTTGATTGTGTAAGGCTCTAACTGAAATGCTGTTTTCTTATTGTGTCTGCCAATGTTGTCAAATATCAGCTATGGCCGCATCCTGGCAGATGCGGTGGCAGATTTTTTACAACCGCCACAGCCAATTTGTGAAGGATGGCGGCACCATAGCGTTTTATGGCGGCTTAAAATGACATATTTTTGGCTTTCTGCCATGGTGCGCCGTCCGCAATCAATAACCTTGGTCTGTGCTTTTCTTAACTTCCTATTGAGCAAACATAATTACGAGGTTGTACAGTTCCATGAATGAATAAACCACTTCATGAGATATCCAACATGAAGATCCAACTCAATTTGATTATATGGATTAGAACAATAACCATAAGCTTTAAAGATGCCTGCAAGTTATTGACTTGCAGCATATTGGAACTTTATTGCTGTAGAGGCTGTATCAGTGTTGAATGTTGAGTATTAAGTATTAACATATATGTGTACCATATTCACACACATCGTTGCTGAATGATTTAACATACATGCTAATTATTGCAGGGTGGTGCTTTATGGTTCCAGAATTTAACCGAATTTTCTCATGGTTATTCTGGGTTCACCTTTCCTTTTCTGATGGCTGGTCTTCACTATGTTATTGTTCAGGTAATGGAGTACTGAGTCCATACCCATTGCGATGATGGATCTTTAAATTATCTCTATTTACCTTTTGTTACTTTACACCCCCATCTCCATGCCCATGCGACTTTAACATAAAGCAATTTAATTCTATTAAAAATAGAGAATCATAATTTATTATTTCGCTTTTTTGACAACCCCCTTGATAAAGTTGGGATGTAGTTGAGAGCCAAGTATTTAACACGATATTTGGGGATCTGATATAATAAAAGGTATGATTACTGAGCCAAAATAGCTTGCAGACTTATTGGATCTAAAGGTAATTGATCAATGGCTAGTGATTACTCAAGTTAGGCAATCAAATACCCGGTTTGCTTACTGCCTCTGTCATTCTGCTTATAATGATGAAATCAAACTTTGTTGCTTTTTATCTCATTTACCAAACAATCTACATTGCTCGTTCCACCAGTAGCTCAGTCAACAACAGAGAATTATACAAACATAGTATAATAATAATATTATACGTGCTATAAAAAATAGTCAGATTATAGTTTAATGCATAATAGAGTGAATTTATTGTTTTCTGTCTGAGATTTGTTTGGTCTGTGCAATTGTACTTTAATTTAATTCTTGCATAGTCTCATTGGTTTTGCGAAGGGCATAGATAGTCAGAAATAGACTGTGTACTAATTTATGTTCTTGATTTATCAGGTAACCTTTAAGAAACCTATGATTGAAGAAACACAGGACATTTTTGACTTGTTATCCAAGGTGAGTATAACAAGTATAGAAGTTCTAATGTGTTACTTCATATTAATTTTCTTGAGTAAAAACAAAGTTGATCCCTGATTTGATTTCTTAATTTTGCATTTTCTGTGATTTAAATATCTTTATTTCATTTTACAAATAGTGTTTAAGAATGTGGTATATGCTTCTGTTCATCGAGTTAAACTTAAAGGCAGTAGTTCAACAATTAAATGATAAATATTTCTCTTTATGCAGTACTACAAGCGATACTTGGATTTTCTAACATTGCCTATAGCTTTCATTGGCTTTTCTATTCCTCAGGTAATTTTAATCCTTACATATTTTGTGTTGTTACCGTGTTAATTGGATAAATGACATATCTGAGATGCATTTTGTGAATTTATGGTAGTAGACCATATATGATAGATGGCCAGAGGGTTACTACTAGATTTTGAAGACTATGGTTTTTAGATAAGTATAGAAACCCAGAATTGACTACACATTTTACGAATAAAACTACGTTCGGAGCTATCTTTTTATGCAAGATATCTGTATTCTGTAGGCACTGCTGCGGTGGGGAATGGGGATGTATGGTTTCAGAAGATTAAGGAAACCTATAATTTACTTTTTAATATAAGCTACAATTTCCTCACAACCTATCAGAGTCTATTTTCGTCTGTTAGTTAATCTGATTAAACTCAAAACAAAGTTAATCTGATGGAACCCGTAAAATCAAGATAAAGTAACTGTATTTTATTGAATGATAAAAATGAGCTCGAAGGCTCTACAATGGTGGAATAGCCGAAAAGAAAGGATAATCAAGAGTCAGAGACTCTTGCCCAGAGCTAATGCTCCTACCAGAGAGAACATCTCTCCTAATAGACTCAACAATAATAATCCTGAGTGAATATAACTACACAATCTCACTCCTTCATATAGAAAATCCGTAACTGAATTCTAAGGATTTCACTAACCAACTCATGCTCTCCCATATGGCCCCACTTTCTTCTAGAATATGTCAGGTGTCCTATCATAATCTGATTAATAAGGTAACTTGATCTACCTTGACTGCAGTGGTTGGTTGATACTAGATAGAGTTAAAAATACTGCAACAATTCAGTCTAGTGGTACATTCTCCTATTTTGAAAGCAAAGGTAGAGGTTGTGATCGCAGTTTCTGAACTTGCATGAGTAGGATTCCCTTGTCAATTTGATAGGAACTTGTATCTTATTACAAAAGAATAGGGAACATTCCTAGATTACAATGTTGCACAGGTTCTGAAAGGGCACCTCCTAAAGCCAAATGGCCCCAAATCTATCAATTTGACAAGCTACTCTCTCTCTCTCTCACACACACACACACACACACACACACACACTTTCCTCTTTATTTATAGGCAACTACCTTATTATTTCTCCTAACTATATTTCTACTTACTAAGTTGGTCTAGGATTACTTATCAGTACCTATCCCAAATAAAATCGGTAACTTGAAACTATATTGGTTTCTCATAATTTTAACCAAAGATTAGTTAGCGGTCACATTACTTCAACATTCCTTTTGCGTATGTGACATTTTCCATTGCAGTTGGCAGTTGCTTTATTTTATGGAAAACTCATTCCATCTCTTCTTGCCATAATCTGAAAGTTGTAGTCTTAGTTACTGTAATTTATTCTTGCAGGGGAGCCAACTCTATTGGATTACCAATAGTTCATTAACGCTAGTTCAGGTTAGTAAGAAAATTTTGTGCATTTCAATGCCCCGTTTACTTTGTGAAAACATTTTTCTATTTTCATTTTCTAAAATTTGTGTTAGTTTTAGTTGCTAAAAGGAGATGCTAGATTTTTGAATTGAACAATTGTGTGCATTTGGAAACATTGAAAATGCCAAATAATTCTTTTTAATTATTTCCAAAATGCATGATCCCTAACTAGCACTTTATCTCCTTTCCATCACAATGGTTTATTTCAAGAGTATTACATCTTATTAACTAGTTAAAATTAACATATTTTAGGAAAGGAAAATAGAAAATGTTTTCATAAAGTAAATATGGCCTTAGTTTTTTAAGTTTGAACTACTATGTAGAATAAATCTTAAATAAACTTTGCAGCACTTTGCTCTTAGAAATCCGGCTGCCCTTGCAAAGTTGGGGTTACTAGACAAGAATCGTCAAATAGCAGCTTCCAAGGAAACTGATGCTTCTAAAACACCGCCTTTACTGGGGGTACAAGACAATAGCACAACAGAAGCTACCAAGGAAACTATTTCTCCTGAAAAGAACCCTCTGGGTTCACCTGAGAAATGGCATAAAATACCTATAGAGAACATGTCCTCTGTAGAACTGACCACTGTGAGTGGATAAGAACATGCATCATGTGTGATATATCATTAAAACATTATCGGCTCCAAGAATTTTTCACAAACTAGTGGTTTGATTTTGTTTTACAGCTTGCAGTCCCATTTCTAAATAGTAGCGATAAAGATAGTGCAATACCTTTGCTAAAGTAAGTTATTCTTTCAAGTTACTAAAGTAAGTTATCCTTTATAATTTCTCCAGTGTGGGGGAAGAATTAATAGAAAAGGAAACTCCTTTTGTTATCATAGTTCTTGGCCTTATTTCTGATTGATGGTGCAATGCTTTATTAACTCCCATATACAGACTAGCACTTGATAAGGACCCTGAATACTTGCGAGCTTTGGTTTTAATGGGACGGGTTCTTTTGCTGAAGCAAGTAAATGATGAAGCTATTCAATACTTTGAGCGTGCAATATCAAAGGTGTGAATTCATATTTGCCTCCATTTTGTTTTTAATTTGCTACTCTGGTTTTATGTATAGCCAACCCCATTTAGTGGGATAAGGCTTGGTTGTTGTGTGTTGTTGGTTTTATGTATAAAATATGTGGTCTGGTATTTGTTCCTCTGAACTATGACTTTTAATCACTATTTTTCATTTTTTTTCTTACACTAGAAATTTATTGTGTCATTTCACTTCGTTTGCACCTTTAATGCCTAATTATTTACTGATTTTTCATTAGCTTTCACTTGCTGGCCTCCCAACTGATCCAGAAGAGTTTGATTTTTTTATTCTTTCATCCCAATGGGCTGGTATTGCCTTTGAACGACAGGTGAAGTGAATACTTCAACTTTATCAAATTTCTGTCTGTCTGTCTGTTTTTTTTGTTGTTATGACCATAAAACACTTGAATAGGCATTTGACAGAGGGAATAGTGTGATAGTTTGTTTATCAAATGGGTCTTAGATCCGTAATACTGATTATCTTGTTGCCTTGATGAGAATTGCACCTTTATCCCTCTTATTAAAAACAGATTTTGTTGTACAAAAAAAAAAAGATTTTGGGACTTTTTTTTCTTCTTTTGAACAGATTTTGGAAGTTGGTTTGGGTTTAAGAAGCATTTGTATTCCGATTTTCAGTTTAACATCAACAGGCAAAATGGAACTTAGTTTGGGTTTATTGCCTAACTATTTGGCCCTATGAAGTCGATATGTACTACATAAATCGAAAAGTATCGGTGTCTGACACGTATCTAATACCGATGTGTCTGATCCCAACAGGTGTCCAGAAAGTATCCAATAATTCTATTTAAAAACATTTCCACCGATACTTCTCAAATACATATATATTCAACATTTCTCTACTAAAGACACGAAATTATATGGAGTGTTTTTTATGACACATTTATAGTAGAAAGAATATATTTTGATATAGATGGGAGAAAGATATGTAACTATGCCTACTTGTTATGATCACAATTTTTTTTAATTAAAATTGTGATCGTCATATATTGACTACTTATATAGAATTTATGTATTAATGAGAAATCAGCATTGTTAATGTCTCTTCACAAATAAAAAAAATAAAAAATGTCTCTTCACAAATATTATGCTTCTAGTTCTTTCTTATTCTTTCCTAGAAATTGGATTTCATTTTCATTTTTCTTCAATTTACTGCATGGCAGGGAAAGAAGGATGAAGCGCGTGCACACTTTGAAAGAGTTGCAAATATGGAGGAGCCTGAAGATCCTGCTAGCAAACGCTATTATTTTGATGGTTTGCTGCTGCTTGCCAGGTACAACTTGGTTAAATACCTTAATTAGTGTTCAAACTTTCCTTTTCTTATTTTCATTTTGCTAATGGGATGTGATTTATTGTGTTTACAGCTCTTTACATGACTCTGGTCATAAGGCTGAAGCTGCAAAGTATCTGCGTCTTGTTGTTGCTTATAATCCTGCTTATAAGAAATTTTTGGAACAATGTGAGCAACATGAAGATATTGCTAGTGATCTTGCCCAAAGTAGGAGAGACCTCTGATTTCAGATATTTCACTGATGTCCATATTTATTGTAATTTATGTCTATCTAAACAATAAAGTTTTACCTCTCATTTTATTTTTGTTTTACAGTTTCTAATTTATATTTTGACGAATAATCAGCTTAGATGTCAGCTGCATTACATGATTATTTATACAAAATTGTGTAAATATTGAGGTGATGGCATAATTTGATCCTCCCTTGTCCCCCAATTAAAAATAATCCATGTCTCTTCTGGAAACCACGAGTAACAATGTGCACAAACCGAATATGCCATCACTCTTTTTTTTAAGATCAACCTAATAATGCACTTTTCTTTTGTTGGTGTCATCTTTTTTTTGGTCGTGAACCTAATAATACACACTGATAAATTCAAAACTCAATTGAGATTTCATTGATATACCATTTTAAAAAAATGTGTTTTACTAATTTGTAAATGCCTACTTGCATTCAATTCTTCTATCACATCGAACGTAAATTTGTAAGATATAAATTCATGTTACTTAAATTGTAATAAAAAAATTAAGGTCATCATGTTTAGACTAGATTAATTAATAAATGGGTAAATTACACCTTTCTGTTTTTGGAGATGTTTGAATTGTATTTGCATTGCATTTCTCTTAGTTTATTTTTTTTTGAAATATGCATTTCTCTTAGGGTTAAAAACATCAATATTCGGTCTCCTTTAATAACAGCAAACAACCTTAAATCATGTAACAAAAAAAAATTAAATACTTAAGCTGATTTAATTAAATTAAAATGGACTAAACTGCATTGCATAATTACTCTTTCTTTAATGATATGTGTTAATAGTTAATTAGTTAGATTAATATTTACTTCTTCGTCCGAATTCAAACGTAGCCTCCAACTCTTTTTTCTTTTAACTTAAACCAGTTGAGTGTTTCAACTACCCAACCCCCACATTGCATAATTACTTATTGGACAATATTGTTTTTGTTCACATAGCAAAGTGTGTGTTTGTAGGGAGGACTGAGATAGTTTAAAGGGCGATGAAGACTCCTTGCCTAGCATCAAGGAGAACGACAGCGATATGACAAATTGCTCCTCACATACACATAGGGCATTAAAATCGATTGGTTCCTTGTGACAAGTCAAATACTCAAATTCATGTGAGTCATGCTTGATAAATGAGGTTAATTCTAGTACACATATGACATCAGATATTTTTCTAGACAAGATATTAGGTACTATTATGAACTTAAATACAAGTAAAAGTATAGATGTTATTTGGTTTAAATTTAGCAAAGTATTTAATTAATGACAAAAAAAGAACCGTGTATTCCAGAACAATCTATGCTGTTACTCTGCTTTGTAAAAAAAGCACAATCCAATACAATAAACACACGCAAAACAAAACAAAAACATAAACAAAATCAAAAACAAAAGTTACACATATACCAAATCCAGCTACAAAAAACAGCAACACCTACTCAAAATTCAATTCTTTTCTTTATCCAACACCAACTCCTTCATCGCTAAGAAACTCTCACACACAAAAATAATCATTAAATAATAAAAAAAAAAACATTAATTGCTTTGGTTCTGTTGTCTGTCATAAAATCTTGATTTTCTCTTCCAACCAATTCATCAAAACAAGATCAACCCATTTCATCATTCAAGTTCAAACATTCAAATCCATCATCAAGTTAGAATCTTTCTTTCTCCTTCTTTCTCATCTGGGTCCCTCTCAGATTTTCTTTTCAATGGCGTGTCCTTCAAATTCAATCACCTACAATGGCACCCTTTGTGCTTGTTTACCAGGACATGTTCTTGATGTTGTGGCTAAGAGTTGCAAACTCTTTGAAGCTGACTCAAATATTACCACAGATACTGGTGTTGATTTTTATGCTCTTAAGCTGCCAGAGACACTTCCTGGATTTGATTCTCTTAAGAAGTTTACACAGTCACAAGCTGTGTTCTTGGAGGCTACACTTGTTATGCTTCTCTCTTGGCTTATGTTTTGCCTCTTTCTTAGGTTTATGAGCCTTGGTGATGGTCGTGGCGTGTGGTTTAAACTTAGGTGGTTTGTTAGTCGATTGGATATTTGTTTTGCTACTAGACATTGGCTGGTTAGTACTTTGTTTTGTTTTGATTTGTTTTATTACGTTAAAACTGTTTAGTTACTGTTAATTCTATTTGATTAGTTAAATTAATTGGTGTTTAGTTAAGTTAGTTTATTACAACAAAACTGTATATGATTTAGCTACAGTTAAATTAGTTGGTGTTTTGTTGAGTTAGTTTATTACAATAAAACTGTATATAATTTAGATACAGTTAATTTTGTTTGTCAGTTAAATTAGTTGGTGTTTTTGGTTGAGTTAGTTTATTACAACAAAACTATAATTTAGTTACACTTAATTCTGTTTGATTAGTTAAGTCAGTTTATTACAACCGAAGTGTATAGAATTTAGTTACAGTTAATTCTGTTTATCAGTTAAGTTAGTTGGTGTTTAGTCAAGTTATTTTATTGCAACAAAACTGTATGTAATTTAGTTAAAGTATATTCTGTTTATCAATTAAATTAGTTGGTCTTTAGTTTAGTGTATTGTATTAAAACTGTATGCAATTTAGGTACAGTTAATTCTGTTTGATCAGTTAAATTAGTTGGATTTAAGTTAGTTTATTGTATTAAAGTTGTATGTAATTTAGTTACAATTTATTCTGTTTGATCAGTTTAATTAGTTGGTGTCTAGTTAAGTTAGTTTATATGTATAAGTATATTCTGTATCAGAATCAGAAATAAGAATAAACTCATTGATCTCATGAGTCATGATGGTTCAGCTTCATGCCCCCAACCTAAATTCAAGATTTCATTCACTTTACTGAGCTCACAATCCAACTTTATTCATAAACTTGTTTATATATTGTTATGGTTACAAACTTAATTCGCCTTTTCTTCTAAATTGCTATTGTGACACAACGGTTTGTAGCTGTTCTTGAAGCAAAATTACAATACAGGCATACTCATGTAGGTTTATGTAGCACATGAAGTAATATGTATTTTATTATTATCAACTATAAGTACAATAATGTTGAGTGACATTTTGTTTTCTTGTAGGATGATAAGAAAGTAGTAACCAAACGCAAAACTGAACTTGGTGGAGCTTTCTCCATAGCAAGTTGGATACTTTTCATTGGTTTATTTGCTGCGTGAGTCTTTGATACCTTGTCAGGATATATTAATGAGATCTATAATGTTTTCCTTTATTACGCATCGATTTCTATTCGTCAAAATCTTTATTTTTGACTCAACTTTCCAATTTCCATTAGGTTGCTATACCAGATCATATCAAAGAGATCAATTGAGGTTCATAATATAAGAGCAACAAATGCACCAGAATTAACCTCATTTCTGAATGACATGGAGTTCAATATAACAACTATATCTAGTATGAGCTGTGCAAATCTACGTGATCTCGGTAACTTAGTTTCTGGAAATCCGGGATTTATTGACGAAAGAGTTGTTTCTCTGTCAACTTTAGCAAACTACTCATGTCACAACTCAAGCAAGGGACCAACAATAGCACTCAAGTGTAAAGGTTGCAAGCTCATCTCCGATAACATGTACATTTCGTGGCAATTCGTTGATCTCCCAAATAGTCCTGCTACTGCTGTTGGTTATGAATTCAATCTCGCTTCAACGGATAGTGCTAAGAAACACATGAGTTTTGTTAATGGAACGCTAAAGAATGGAAGCACTTTTGATGATAGACCGGTTACATTCAGAGGGAGGCAATCAAATATTTTGAAGTTCAATCTGTTTCCCAAAATATACCGTAATTTACACGATCTAAAGCTCATTCAGCCTTTATTTCACGAGTTCCTCCCTGGTTCAGTTTTTCGTGATACAAATCAACTTCGAACGTCCCTTGAAAATTCTGTTGAAGGACTAGTCAACACCACATTGTATATCAATTTTCTCTCTGCTTATGTTGTGGAGGTTGATAAAGAGAGTATTTTGGGTCCTGGTAAGCTTCTTTCTGTATCTTGTATATGTAAGTTATCTTCTGCAATTTTTCTAATTAGTTATATCCCATATTTTATATTCAGTCAGTTCTTGTATTCCTTTATCTTTTTCTTTCCAGTCCTCAAGGTTTTTTTTTCTCATGTGATTTTGTTGTTTGCTTCAGCCTTTAACTATTTTCTTCCATTTTATCATATTTTTATTAGTACTCCTAACTCTGTTCATACTAGTCACTAAATACTATCAGCCTATGAAGCACTGACACTGCCATGACACTGAAACATTGACACCAGTAATATTTTGAGAAAATTGAATAATTAAATGTAACCATACATGTCGGTGTGGGACACCAGATACGTCTTCAACCTGAAGTGTCGGTGCTACATATCAGCTGCTTTACCATCAAGTTCATCCATCAAATCCTTGGATCTCTAAGAACTTCCATCCTCTATATCTGTTTCTAAAATGGAAATAACTTATGCTTACAATCTGAATTACAAAATTACTGTCTTTTCAAACAAAAAAACTATTTTGTACTAGGTTGGGAAGGTCTAATTGAAATTACCAGATCACTTGGCAATAGTTAAATTAGGTTTAACAAATTGAGCCATGATTTTTTGTTCTAAACATTTGTCATATATTAAGGTGCTTTGGAAACTATTAGACTTGAAAATAAATTGCGCAATTCAACTCCAAAAGCTAACTACACGAGGGACGATTTTTCTATGAGGATATTTTGATCAAAGATCCAACCAATATGGAATCTTAATATAAACACTGACATATTGTTGCTACATGTCTGCACGAATTTTCAGTTTTTGTGCACCCTGTTGATATTTCACCCTTTTCTGTATTATCTGCAGTGAGCTTCCTTGCAGACCTTGGTGGCCTGTATTGCATTAGCATAGGCATCTTTTTCTATCTATTGATACAGGTATACTTCTTCTTCCATTCTCGATAATATTCAATTAGGATTCCTCAATAATTCAAACTCTGTACTATATGATGGTTCAATCAATATTGTCTTAACCTTGTTTTACAATTCTAGTGTGAATACAGGGTAAAGAAGCTCAGAAATGAGGATAGTGTTTTGCGGTCAATTAAAAATCGGTGCAAAGCTCAAGATAATTGGGATAAAGTAATGTCTTTGTTAACATCTGGAAACATCTTTTGTATTTCACATTGATTTTCTTATTGTCAATAATAGGCTTCTTATAAAAAAAATAAAAATAATAGGCTTCTTATATGTTGGTTATATAACTGATATTTCTGCTTTTAACCAGCTTAGGAAATATGTAAAGTTTACCTATGGTGTTCCTGCAATGGATGATGACAACTATGATGAATCTAAAAAGGGAGCTTGTTGTGATGGGTTTATGTTGCATTCAATACAAAGCAGTGGATCATCACATAAGCGAAGGCAGCAAAGCAAAACAAGTTCTATAAATTTGTACGAGAAACCGAGTTTACCTGCTAACAAGGTAAAGCTGTCACTATATATTCGTTAGTTTTTCTATAAAGCTGTCACTATACATTCGTTAGTTTTTCTATATTCGTAATTTACCTGCCAACAAGGTAAAGTTCTATAAATTTGTCAGAATGATTTGTTTGTAGCTAGTTTTTCTACTAAAATATATGGTTTCTGCCAAGCATCTTTTTAAGATTGATTTCAATGTTTTCTTCCAGTCATTGATCAGCAAACCGCTTGGATCTACGAATGATTCGACACTGCATTATGAAAATACGGCAAAGCAGCATAGTATTGGTTCAAGCAGAGATTTCCCACCATGTCAACCTCAAGAATCGTCTATTATTGATGATAACTTTATTCCTCCTCCACCTTCACTAGGTATGCTAATAACAATTACCAATTAGTTGATTGTTTTAATATATTGCTAAGCATACTTATTAGGTGATATTTAAATCAGTATCTTTTCGTGTGAAATAAGTTTTGTTGAATGTTACTTTGCTGAGTTTCAAAAGTGAAATCTTAGATCCACTGTCTCCCCATCATAAATGTCTTTCTTGGCTCCTTATTTTGTCTTGATATAATGCTATTGAACTTCGGTTTTGCTTCTCTATTATGATCATAGGTAACACTGTTAACACATTACGTCTTTCGATTGGTTTATCTGCTTAATAGTTGCTGGATTGTCAATTATTTACCATTATTTAAAACTTGTTTCTGCATTATTTGAAGAGATATTTTAATGATACCTTTTTTCAAGTTTCGAAAATGTGGTGCATTTGCTACCTCTCATGGATATAACTTGTATGCAAATATGATGCAGAATGCAAGAGTGGTTCTGAAATGGACATGTCCGATGTTCAGAAGAATCTCAAAAATCTGTACGAGTATAATGCCATGTTAAGGGAAAGATTATTAGCTGCACAGTCTTTGCTCCACTCCTCATCTAACCACTCTTCCCAAATAAAGAGCAATGGAACTTAGCATAGGTGTCTTTGCATCAACCGATCATCGGACCATTCCATGAATTTTACAAGCATCGATTTAGCTTAACAGTGGAAGTTGATTCTCGATTGAAACCTGACCAAGAGGAGTTGGTTGTAAAATCTTTAAGTGGGGAATATGCTGAATAGACCTCTTCAAAACCATGGTATTCCTAGCCGAATATTCCTGCATTGAAAGCTGCTGTGTATGGACAAAGCATGCTGATCCACATTTTGATTTCATCCGATATTCTTTGATGATTATTGTTGTCATCGTCTGATATTCTTTACCACTCTTCTGAAACTGATTTTCCATGTTCATATACGTTTCGTCAAACCTTGTATATAGCCAGTGCTGTATTTTGTGTAAAGGAGAGTGGCACTAAATTTGTTTTTGCAGGCATTGTTATTGTGAGTAATAGTTCTTCAGAATGTAACATAATTTCCCATTTTTATTCTTTACGGGTTTTTTATGTTATCATATGCTGAGTGACTTTTAATTTCCACTATAGATAAATTTCTCTAGAAGGGTGATACAATTAAGAGCATCCAAAAAGCATGTGCATCCCTGGTTTGTAGGAATGAACAGACAAACAACTGGGTTGAGACACAATCACAGATGTCTTTATTCACTCAACCTTATTAAAAAATGATCATAACACAAAATTATTACTATAAGACGATTGCCCCTCTTACAAAAAATTTAAGATGAATATGTTAGGCTGTCCTGCCATCAATATATGACCACGTTCCACTAGAATTAGAAAGGTAAGGCCCTTGATCTTTTCTATAAATATATTCATTAAAAAAAGAAATATTACAAGGTGAGGGGATGGTGCCCTTTACAAGGCAGTGAAGACCTTTTGGCTCAAAGCACTTGTAAAGATTTTACATTTATCTCCCTCTAAAGATACTAACAAGGCTCGAATTGTGTGTACAATTTCAATTCTGAAATAGTATACAAGTTAAAGATAAATTATTTGGTTGATAGAATATTATTCAGGTGTTGTATATAATATAGACGCTGGCTAGTTAGAATCAAAAACATTTGCTGGCATGGTGGTTGGTATGCATAACTTGCACACTCTTATCACAATGTTGAATCCGGCAGCATATTTTCCGAATGAATCAACCAAACCAGGTCAAAAAATGGATCAATGGATCATGCCAACAAATGGGTCAATTATATAATGTTCGGTTTATAAGCACAACTGATCTAAACTCCTGACCGGATCGACTCTGGGTCCTGTTCCCAGTTGAACCGGTTTGCAAGTATGTCTGGTCCGATTTTAAAAACAGTGATGTCAGGACAAAGTAGCAAACATACAGTTTAACAGAAAAATTCAACCTGAGGCTTCAAACCTCATGTCATGACAATGTAGGAGACCCGATTCAACTGTGGGTCTGTCGTAAACGACCTTGCATTTTGTACGAGACCCAATTTCACAATTTAAATTTATGATCTTGTAGTAGTTATTCTGATAATGACAGTTTAATGACAGTTTAACAAGAACGGGAGAATTGAATAACTGAACAACATTTGCAGCTGCAACTAGCACTATAATGGTCCATTCAATGAAATATTCTTCTCTGTATTCAAATGCCAGAATAATTGCAACGTAGTATACATACTCATACTCATAATAGACCCCAAGCCACTATATAACTTAGTGAGGATTATGCTTAAGAGCAAACGAAGCTTCAGGAGCACATTGCCTTCTCCACCAGTTTCTGCAATTCACCATTCTCATATGCATCTGTAGCCATAAACAAAGTGAGATTAGAACGAATGGTAATAATATAGTCTGATCCAATGTTAAAAAGATAAACTTAATAACTGATTCTTATGCAGTAAACATGAAAGCTGAAGGACCTGCTCGAAAGCAACAAATTTTTGTTTTTTTATTTTTCCAACTTTTATGGATCAATTACATGGAAGCAAGGATGTTAGCATTATCACCAAGGCAACATTGATTAATTAGGCCAATACTGAAACAAGTATGAAAATCAGAAATTCAAGAGGACATACCAACAGTGACATCATATCCACCAAAAAACTCTCCATCAATATAGAGCTGAGGAAAGGTAGCCCACCTGGAATATTCCTGCAGTCCCTTGCGCATCATATCAATTTCCAATATGTTTATCGTTTCAAAAGACGCATTCAAACACTTCAAAATTTGCAACACACTATTTGTGAATCCATCTTGTTGAAAGTCCTCGGTACCCTCAATAAACAAAACTATTTTGTTTGATGTAACAATTTTATCCAATGTGGTCTTCAACTCAGGAGTCAAAGCTGAAACAAATCAAAATCAGAAAGAAAAAAAAACGTTGTTTGAAGGAAAAGAGGTTTGAGAAGTACCAGAACAGTGAATTGTGGTGGAAAAACGATGTTTGAGTTGAAGTTTGGGTTGGGAATGGAAAATTGTGGTTTGTTTGAGAACAAGAGATGAACGAGGTAAAAGAGACAGTGACAAAGTTGTTGTTGTTGTTCCGGAAACATGGGAGTGGAAGCACGATATTGTTGGGTGCAAGTGTACTTGCAAAGGGAATGGTTTAACGCACGAACTGAAAGACATGTTTGTTTCTTCAGTTTCTGAGTAAAAATTAAGTTAGCTTAAAATTTGAGCCTGACTTCCAATTGATATCTATCATTATCCAGCTAAAGTCAATATCACAGTTGTCTTCATTCACTCAATCTTATAAAAAAAATGATCATAGCACAATAATATTACTATATGACAATTGTCCCTCTTAGATAATTTTTAAGATAAATACGTTGGGAAATCCTTCCACCAATAAATATATGGCCACATTTCAATTAGAGAGGTAAAGCCCTTGATCTTTTCAATAAATTTTAGGAAAATATCCTCATATTTTAAGAATTTGTCCCACCAGCTTCTCTTCCGTACATTGGCATTTGGCACACTAAGCTTCACAGGTTAATTGTATTGAATTGGATAACATACCTTAAATATCTAAGTGCACAATCTACACTCTACAATCTACACTGACTACCGGGTAGAGCCAGTATTTCAAAAACCATACCGATGATTAACCCAATTTAAAAAAAGGGTTTGGTAGTTGATATAATACATATCATCATGTGGTTGAACCATGGATCGATGCCATAACATCCGGTTTATAAGCACAACTGATCTAAACTCCTGACCGGATAGACTCTGGCTCCAGTTCTCAGTTGAACCAGTTCGAAGGTCAGTCCGGTCTGATTTTTCTTTAAACCAGTGGTATCATGTTACAAAGTAGCAACATAACAGTTTAACAGAAAAATTCAAACCGAGGCTACAAACCTCATGTCATGACAATGTATAAGGAAGAGAGGCTACAAACCTTGTGTCATGACAATGTATAAGAAAGAGTTAGACAATCTGGGGGTCTGTTGTAAACAGAACAGACCTTGCATTTGTAGGAGACTGATTTCACAATTTAAATCAATGAATGATCTTGTAGTAGTTATCCCGATCATGGCAGTTTAACAAAAGCGAGAAAATTGATTAATTGAACAACGTTTGCAGCTGCAACTACCACTATAATTGTCCATTCAATGAGATATTCTACTTTGTATTCAAATGCCAGAATAATTGCAATGTATACATACTCGTAATCATAATAGACATTTGTGGACACAAAATGTATTATACAAATATATTTGGTCCATTATCCCAAAGCCATTGTATAACTTAGTGATGATTATGCTCATGAGCAAATGAGGCTTCAGGAGCACATTGCCTTCTCCACTAGTTCCTGCAATTCTCCATTCTTATATGCCTCTGCAGCCATAAACAAAGTGAGATTAGAAAAATTATGTTCAAGAAATTAAGTGTCGATAATAATATAGTCTTATCTGATGTTAAAAAATAAACTAATAACTGATTCTTATGCAGTCAATAGTAACATCATGCAGTAAACATATGAAAGCTGAAGGACCTACTCGAAAGCAATTTTTTTTCCAACTTTTATGGATCAATTACAGGGAAGCAAGGTATGTACATGTAACAAGAAAAAGATTAATATGTGCAAACTGGCATTTTGTAAACATTGATTTTGCAATAGCTGATAAAAAAAAAATATCTGTCACCGACATGATAGAATATTTGTCAGGTTACTTGCATTTAAACCAATTTGGTCATCTTTTGTATTTCTAGCTTTTCTTTAGATAAAACTCTTTCCATTTCTTTTTAAGTTCTAATTAGTGAATCTTAAATCTTCAAAAAAAAAAATGAGAAGGAAAGTATATAGGCTAAACCTATAGTATATATAATATCTCCATTAGTTTAACATGATAACTAATCACTAGTAGCAACTTGATTAGAATATTTCCTAGCTCAAATGTAAAATGTGAAATTTATCATAGCTCTTCCTATTACTAATTATCTATCCCTTAGCTCATGTTCAAAGATTCCATCAGGGAAGCAAACCAAATTAAACAACAACAACAACAAGCAAACCTTATCCCACTAAGTGGGGTCGGCTACATGGATCAAACAACGCATAATGCTCTATCATATACCATATTTATATTGAACTCATTAATCTCTAGATCTTTCTTAAAAGTTTTTTTTAATAGTTTTTTTAGGTCTTCCTTTGTCTCTAGTGATTTGACTACTCTCCATCTGATCTACTTTCCTTACTACATAATCTAGAGGTCGTCTATTTACATGCCAAAACCACCTAAGCATAGTTTCCACCATCTTTTCTACTATAGGTGTTACCCTAACTCTCTAATGTTGTCATTTCTAATCATATCCCATCTAATCTTACGACACATCCAACGCAACATCCTCATCACTGCTATACTTAGTTTATTTTCATGTTGGTTCATGACAGCCCAAGACGATGTCTCATACAACATTATGTTAACATTAACATTATCACCAAGGCAACATTGATTGATTAGGCCAATATTGTACCAAGGCAACAATATCACGAAGACAGAAACAAGTATGAAAATCAGAAAAGAGGACATACCAACAGTGATATCACATCCACCAAAAAACTCTCCATCAATATAGAGCTGAGGAAAGGTAGGCCAACTGGAATATTCCTTCAGTCCCTGGCGCAACATATCATTGTCCAATATGTTTATCGTTTCAAAAGACGCATTCAAAGACCTCAAAATTTGCACAACTGTATTTGAGAATCCACACTGTGGAAAATCCTTAGTACCCTTCATAAACAAAACTATTTTGTTTGATGTAACAACCTTATCCAATGTAGTCTTCAATTCAGGAGTCAAAGCTGAAACAAATCAAAATCAGAAAAAACCCAAGTTGCATCTAAGACTAAATATTCATATTCTTATCTGTAAAAGTGTAAATAGTGAAAAATTAATTGAAAAAATAGAGTTAACCCTAAAAGGGGTTTCTGTGAATTGTGAAAAATTGAAGGGTGAAATTGAAATGGGGGAATTAAAGATTGCGACTTTATAGTAATTAAGTGAAAACCCCCGAAGGAAAAGAGGTTTGAGAAGTACCAGAACATCGAATTGTGGTGGAAAAACGTTTTTTGAGTTGAATTTTGGGTTGGGAATGGAAAATTGTGGTTTGTTTGAGAACAAGAGATGAACGAGGTGGAAGAGACAGTGACGAGGTTGTTGTTGTTCCAGAAACATGGGAGTTGAAGCATGATGTTGTTGGGTGCAAGTGTACTTGCAAAGGGAATGGTTTAACGCACGAACTGAAAGACATGTTTGTTTGTTTCTTCAGTTTCTGAGTTTCAACTTCCAATCGCTATTCTCTTTCCAAGTGCCACTATTAGTTTTAGTTTATCAAATCATGGATGAGGTGTAACCGAAAGAAAAAAAAATGATGGATGAGGTCTTTTATTATCTTTGAACAAAAATAAAAATTGGTATTTGCAAATGATATCCACAAACATATTTTACTCATGTAACAGAACAAAAAATATATATATTATTCCACTTATAAATTCATTTATGTTGTTAATTTTTATTGATTGTTGGATAAATTATCACCATTTTATCTATAAGTCTCATAAGTCCTAACTCAACCGATAAAAATGTCAAAATTGTTAGGTCGGACGTCATTACTGGAGTTCGAACCCAGTATCTTCACTTTGTGTGAGTTTATGATGTAGTTGTCATCTCGTCTATCTATCAAAAAATTATCACCATATTTTTAAAGATAACTTAAAAAAAAACTTTATCAAATTGCTAAAAACATATATTATATTATTTATCTATATCATTGTATAAATGCAACTTAAAAGTTAACTAAGTATCTTCTCTGAAGAAAAAAAGAAGTTAACTAATATCATTAGTTGGGGTAGCATTTATAGTATAAAATATGATGGAAACAAAGTTTAAGTGGTGTTAGGTGTGTTGAGAGAATACATGTGAATTTTACAATAGAGTAAATCAGGTAATGGTAGTTAAATCATTGGAGATAAAGGAATATGTAGAAAAACTATAAGAAAAATTATTAAGAAAAATCTCAAGATCATGAATTGAATAAAAATATAGTACTATAATTTTCTGGATTTTATGTATACAAGGAAAAATATGAGGCAAAAATATTAAGAATTCACATTACAGAGATAGAATCTTTATTTTTTTTATATGATCATTTTTTCAAATTTCACGTGTATTAGACCGTTAATTTGAACAATTAAACTTTTTGAATATTTGTAAGTGAGAAATCAAAGTTTAAAGAAGGAAAAAAAAAGACTTTATTTTGAAAAGAAAAAAAAAACATGACGAAGGGATGGACACCTCACTTGGATGAGCTCAATGATTAAAGGACGTTTAAGAGTTTGATGTCCAGGTTTCAAATCTTAACAAGGGAAAAAATATAAACATAACAATTACTAATTAAGGGTATTTTTTTTGATAGTGGCCGGGGTTTGAACTCCGGACCTTGCATATTTTATGCATTGTCCCAACCAACTAGTTCAGAATGACAATTAAGGGTATTTTGTTACAACATTCAAACTTGTATTAAGTATATTACTTTTAATAATTTAATAATTGTTCCACAATAAAAACTTGCTCTTTTTAATTGATTTAACATATGCAATATTACATTATAAGTCAGTAATATATGCAATATTACACACCTTATGAAGATATTAAAAACTCAAATTAATATTGCAGAGCTCTCATCAAAGAGAACTCTTTCAAAAATTATAATATGCCACTTTCGATGACACGCACACGGTATTCTTTAGTAAAAGGCGAAAGAATAGTTCGCTATGTGCTTATCACATGGCTCCGTGCTTTGTAACCAAATAAGTCCTTTCATTTTATAAGCTCGCTAGCTTAATTAAGTAGATGCACCAGTCGATGTGGGACTAAGACATTAAACATACTGTAAGCTCACTAAAATTAAGCTCACTTTTTCAGGAGCAGTTTCCATTGTTAGAGTTGTTACCTCAAGAGAAATAGATGAATCCTCTTCAATTGCACATGATGCCAATTCCAGTTTAGTTTGATCCTACAACCACAAATTACATAGTTTCAATTTTTAATAAATGAATAACTTACCACATGTTCCAGTTATTGTCAGAGATTAAATCCTAGACTTCTTATTAAGTTTTGGAGTACTTCCTCAATCAAAAACACCCTCTCTAACACTCTTGAACATATACATATTATTTGTTGAAAATTCAAGTGGAATATACTATTTTGGAAACATATGCCTCTAAATCATTTATACCCTACTTAAATTTGAAAGGACCCACTTGAATATCAACCAATATGAGTGTTTGTATTAAAAAAAAAAAAGGATAGATAGTGTGTTGCTAACATTTCTCTATCAAGTATAGATTGACAATTTTGATATAATTGAATAAAAAAAACTATAAATGGAAACATAGTTCCTTTTAAACTTCTCATTTGAATGGAAAGGTTAAATATATATATATATATATATAGTTATAGTTATTATTAATAATCTATTTAAGAGCTTCAATATTCAAAGAGAGGGAGAAATAAATGGTAGAAAATGACTATATATGAGATTTGATATGATGCATGCAGATAAAGCCAATATGGTAATTCTCATGTCAGTGGTAGGGTGGGAATAGGTCAGGTCGGCGTACAGGGGCGTACGACCTAACCTGACCTATTTGTTATAAAGAACACACTTAGGTTTTTAAAAAGTTTATTTAAGGCCTACGGAAAAAGCCTATGAAGTTTGATAGGTAGTCCTAGTTATGAATATCTATTAAAACGTTTTTTTGAATTTATATTAAAATATAATTTATATTAAACATAAAAATCACAAAACAACTCAAACAATGGACCCCCTTCAAAGACTATTTAAATATGCTTTAAGTCCTTATAGTGAAATAGCCCTTACAATGATAGGCATGCCTTAAATCGAAATAGTCTTTTTAATATGCTTAAAGGTCTATTTAGCCTATTTAAAAAACGGTAAAATGGATTATTTAATAACCTTAACATGAAATAAACCTGTAAATAGGCTTTTAAGTCAGACCAAATTTTTAAGTAGACCAAACCAGAAAAAGAAAAAAGGCCTACAACAGACCATAGGTTAGACTCCGACCTTTTAAAGTCGGGCATAACTTGGCATATTCTCACCTCTAGTGGTAATAAACAAAAGACTAAATTTTATTTTTGGTCCCTTAACTATTTAGGTAGTATCGCTTTGGTCCCTTAATTAAAATTCAATTTATTTTGGTCCCTTAACTTCTCTCTGTTACACATTTTGGTCCTTTCCGTTAGTTTTAATTCAAAAACGATAGGTTTTCTTCATCTTCTTCTCCTCTTTTTCATCTTTATATCATCTCCATCAACCTTCAACAACAACAATCCCAGAAAATTCCAGAAGAAGAAACTACAATTGAATTCCAAGATAGGTAATGAAAGTAGGCCATCGACTAAAAATAGCCTCACAAATATGGTTAATCTTTTCTTCTAGATTTCATATGTTTCAGATCATTTTTAATTTCATTATCAAAGCAGAACAATAGGAATATTTTATCATGAAAAAAACCCTTCTGTGGAATCAATTAGCATCAACATTCAACACCATGTATAATGAAAATATCAAGCCAATGAGAGCACTATTTGTATGCTAAGGATGAGATGGTTTTCAATTGGTTGAGTAATTTTGTCCCTCAAATTTGTTTTCACTTCTTCAACACCCTCAATTGTTCCATGCTAGCTGAGGATGATTTTAGTGAAGACTTTTGTTATGCATTGGTTCATCATTTTAATTGTGTTACTAAACCATTGTCTTCACATCAAGAAAGGACTCTTCCCATTTTCTCTTCTTCTGTTGGATGTGTTATTTTCAAACAGTCTTCCACAAAAAGGTTAAATTATTGTATAAACCTTAATTAATACTAAAAATATATTTTTACTTTTCTTAAGTGTTTTAGAGGGAATGAGAGAACTTGTTTTTCTTTTTGAATTAAAGAAGCTATAAAATGTTTTTAAAAATAAATTTAAGTGTAATTGAATTAATATATGATCATCTCCCATGTTGATTTTTCAATTCTTTTAAATTTCAATTATACACCAAAATATAAACTTAAACCTTCATTTTAACAAAGCTCAATAGCATGATATGAATGAATAATATACAATTAAGAATCTGGCTCATTCCTTTTTCACCGTGTAAAAGAAATTGGTGTATTTAGAGAAATAAAAAAAACTATTGATCTTCATCAGTTGAAATGTCTACCCCCATCAATGACAATTCTTCGCGCAGTAAATCGACATTCTTGAAATGTACACCCTTGATCCCAACTTCAGCTGCTGCTTGCACATTTTTTGGCCTGAGAAGACAATAACTAGATAATTAGACACACCTTATGGTAAACTACTTTGATAGGTTGGTCATTAGCAAATTCAAATGAAATAATCTGCTTATGTCTGCTGCTTGATTAGAGGTGACGCGGGATGAGGGAGAGATTTACATTGGGTGCCAAGAGGTTAGTACATAAGCATTGCATACAAATCATGGTTTGATTTTCATAAATAATCTGATCTATAGAAATATTAGAAACCTGTCATCTATGAAAATACAATATTCTGGATCAACTTCAAGATGCCTCACAACTTCCTTATAGAATTCAGTATCCGGTTTCCTCTTTCCTGAAACACAATAAAAATGGCTCTATAATATTCAAGGTTTGCATGAAAGGATAGTTTGAGTGTATAGTTTGACCTATAAATGATGCGTTCTTTTTTTCGGTCCAACTAGGATATAGATAATATCATAATCAAACAAAAAGATGATGAACACAAAAGGCATAGAGAGTGAGAAAGCCTACCAAGTGTACACGAACAAAACGTCCAAGATAAATATTTTGATAGCTTTAACTTGTCTTCTATCAACTGGTACCTACAGTACAAAACATTACTCTAATTGTTGGTACTAAAGCAGACCAGATATCACAATAAGAAATTCATTGTCTTACCATATAGGATAATTAGTAAAAGCATGCATCTCAAAGTTATTTTTCTTTAATGCAAGAAGCAATTGTTCAACCCCTTCTATGTATGAATACCCATTTCTCATACAAGTTTTAAGGCCTGTCATAGAAATAGAACACATGCAAGTCAGTAGCTATGTCAAATAGAGGGGCTTGGAGCACAAAAATGATACACAGAGTACATTATGAATGCTCTCATTGAATTTTGATGTTGACACCAAATTATTGACCTATTTCAATTAGCACATAAAAATAACATATAGCAGGTCGAGGGAGGATAAAGACAACAGTATAAATTGGAAAATGAGGACTTGTTTGTAGTGTAACTCTAACTTATCTACCTTAATGTTAATAACGACCCAAAGCATAATTACCATTTACAATGCCGTGCATCAAAACTAAATTACACTAATTCAAAATTATGGTGAGTACTGGTACAGCGAATAACAAAAAACAAATCATTTATAAGGAAATTAATACAAGCCCAAAACCCGTATTGGATTGACAGAAGTTCGCTTAAAGTTTTACGTAACTTCCAATGTGAGACTGTCACTGAGTAACTGCTCTCACCATCTCGAGTATTCTAACTATTTGTCTGGTACAGCTTAACCGGTGATTGAGAATTTGAGATGGTAAAGAAAAGAATAAGGTGGAATAATAGGAATTTACCAATAGACGGTCGAATGTCCTTCTTAACTCTGACTTATCTGCCTTGCCAGTCTACTTCCTCTCTTTCTTCAAGATCCCGTAAAGTATTTGCTTTCCCTTGAATCTATTTATAAACAATTTTTGTGGGGTGAGATGAGTTAGCGAGGAAAGTAAATTGGGTCAAATTTTGGATTTAGTGTGTAGTGAAAAGCCTGAGGGGGATCAAAAGGCTAAAACTGATTAAACGTAAGATAGTTAGAGCTCAAATATGGGCCACGTGGGGAAATTGCTAGAGGGAAGCTTGGGAAATCTTCAATATGGTGGAGAGATTTGTTATTTAGCTATCAAGGAAGTGGTGGACAGTTTTAGTCTTGGTTTTCGAGTAATTTGAAAAGAAAAGTAGGAAACGGCAATGAATCACTTTTTTGGGAGGATAAGTGGGCAAGAGAGATACCTCTTAGGGAGATATTTAGCCGTCGTTATGACATATATTAATACATAATCAGTAAGGGTGAGTAAGGTATGTCCGGTTGTGGAAAGTAGAAGTGAGTGGCATCGGGACCTATGGTGAACAAGAATTGGTTCAGGGGCTGAAACAAACTGTTGGACAGGTGAATGTAGGAGTAGGAACATATGATGAGTGGAGATGGGAAGAAGGAAAGGGAGGCATTTATTCTGTTGCTGAGGCATAAGGGAAATCACTATCATTATAATAAGTTTGGAATAACTTGATCCTTTGGAAGTGTCAGTGTTTGTTTGGAGACTAGTACAAGATAAAGTAGCAACCAAAGATATATACTCTTGCTAAGACGAGATTTATTGATCCCACTCTAACATACTGTGTGGGAGGCTATGGTCAAATTGAAACAATTAGACACTTCTTTTAGTGTCCAATCTTCTCAAGTGTTGTGGAGTGAATTACTCAAGTGGCTGGACTTTTGTTCAGTTACGTCCAATGAGATAGGGGATCGTTTGATTCAATTCTTGGGTTTATTTCAAGGTGGCAGAATTTTACACAGAAAGATATTCACAATTTGGTTTGCAGCTATATGGATAATTTGAAAACTAAGAAATGTGCAGCGAAGTTCATAATATTAATCTTGATATTGCAGCTGTACTGTTGCTGAAGCAGAAATTCTGCAGGTTTTAGTTTGGACTGACATTCATCAAAAAATTCATCAAATTTTTTTGCAGCTGCTACTATTTTAGACAACACATAGTATATTTGTCTACGTGAATGGTGGTTTGTTGAAATATCCATTGCATGCGCAGCTTCCACAATTATTTGGTTTCATTTCTACAACTATTTTGGGTCTCTGTACTTAATGTTGAAGGTGTTCATCTTGAACTGATCTTTATTTTGAGCTATAAAACTCACTTTTGCCTTTGCCAAAAAAAGAACCATAACATTCTTTTTTAGCAAAAGGGACAAAAAAATCTGACAAGTTCAATACTATACATAATAATCCAGACCATATGGGAAAACCACATCTAAGTTGTACCTCCAAATCATCTTCATTTTTTAACCAAAATTTCAAAATATGCAAGCAACAATTCTTAAAAAATGTAAATTTTGATGTATTATATTAACAAGCAATATACATATGATTAAGTTATGCTTATATTTGCTCAATTCATCACACATAAGATCAAATACTAAGTGATCAACTCTATCTAGCAACAAAATTACAAAATCTGAGACAAACCTTGTAAATCAAAATCCCTTCCATCCTTAAAAAACTTTCTTTCTAGCTCCGCCTGAAAGAAAATAAAACAGATTGATAAGAAAATTACTGATAAAAGCAGAAACTATCAAATTCTCAATCCATTCAATGAAGATACCATCAAAACAAGCATACCCAAATGCCCCAATTGCAATTTAAATTCATAATTGTAAAAAAGACTCAATCTTTATACATAACATGAAAAAGGGTCACTTAGTTTTGCAATGAATTGTATGAAAGTTTAATGCTTTATTTTTAGTTTTACCTCATCAATAAGACCCTTTTCAAATTCAATCCATGATGTTGGATGTTTGCAATCTATGAGTTCATTGAAAGACATTCCAAAGAATTCTGGAATGTCTTTGTAAAAAGGGTCACGAACAATTGTGTCCATGATGTCAAATAACAGAATTGGAAGTTTTCTGTTTGTGTTTTTGGGGAATGATGACATGTTTGTAATTGAATTTGACAGTGAAGGTTTTAAGTAATTTGTTGTTGGTGTTGGTATTGTTGTTCTAAGTGTTTTGTGGATTGAGAATGAAGAGAATGGTGTTGTAACATTTGGTGACACCATTTTTGCAATTGTTTTCATCTAAATTCATGGGTCGTAGCTCACTTTAATATGAATATGGATATGGACAATATTTCTTGTAAATTAGAGTCCAAAGAGGAACAAGTAAGGTAGGGTATAACCAATTTAATAATAATAATAATATATAGTTTTGGGGAGTGATTGATTGGAGTACCAATAGGCATGATGCACTACTTTAAAAACAAAAATAAGCATGATGAATGAAAAAGAGATGTATTATGTAAGTATATAAGCATTTTCTACTACATTTTTCCCGTGAAATGTTGCATTAATATTGAGTTCTATTAGATGATAAGAGAATAGTCTGTTCCACAATATAAGATAATGTTAACAAGTATTATTGAGACTTTAAATATAAAAAAATTAAATTTTGCATTGAAAATATTATTTTAAAACTTTGATTCACGCTTTACATGACAAAATTAACGACACTTATATTTCCTACAATTTAGATATGCAGTTAGTTCTAGTAAAAAAATGTAGTTAGTTGTACTCACTAGATAAACAAAATATTGTATCTTAATTTGTAACCATCCATTCCATTAAATATAGTTTTGAATGTCGTTAACAATAATTTTCATGAGTTGGAATAAACATGTATATTCATTAACCATCCAAATCTTGTTTAAGTGTAGATGGAGTGTTCGAATATGTATGATAATCTTGTTTAAGTGTACATGGAGTGTTCGAATATGTATGATAATCTTGTTTAAGTGTACATGGAGTGTTCGAATATGTATGATATTTATTAACTATGATTTGAGTTCAAATATAGATTTGTGTATTTCACGATTTACTTAACATAACTATTTACAGTGGCGTACACACCACCCGGCGACTTCGGGCACTCGCTCAGGCTCAATCGATATTTTCTTTATACTAGGCACAATCCAATAGCTCATTAATCCAATTAAAAAAAACAAAAAAATAGACAAACTCTAATATTTTTCCATTACGCACGCACAACATAACAAAAGTCAGAAAAATGCTCAGGCTCTGTAAAATTTCAGGCTTCGCCAGTGACTATTCATAATTTATATAAATCCATAATATTTTCAAAGTTAACTATAACCATAAAAAACACTTACAAATTATGTATCTAAGTTTTGTATAAAATATGATATTTTTATAATGATTTGCATTAAACTCATGTGTCATTTTTCGTCTAATACCTAGAGTATTAGATTAGAGATACCAATAAGAGTTGGTTCTAATTAAAAATGACGACGAATTAAAATATGAATTCAAAAATAGAGGTACTTGCAAACACTCTGACACTCAAGTTGGTAAAAAAACAAGTAGTGAGAGGTGTTTTTAGCATAAAGAGGGTGTACTTTGCTATGTATTAAAGGGGTGTGTTTATATGGCTGGGGAGATGATAGTTGTTAATGCCGTTATGAATGACAAGTTTCAATTGATGAAATCGACATTCAACCATTCAAATTATAAGAGACATTATAGATCACAAAGATCATATGTAAATAGTCGTTGGGATCTACAGGCAATGTGAGTGCTATGCGAGGAACTCGAGTAGGATTGGACTTTGTCTTACTCCATAACAAACATCTTTTTAAATAATTTTTTTTATCCCTGATTGGATAGATCTGGTAAAAAATAAATAAAATTTGATAGATTATTAAATAAAAATTTTGAAAGAAAAGAAGAAGAAGAAGAAGAAGAAAAAAAGAGAAAGATCGATGCAAAAAGTCCAAGACAAGTGCAATAGTCATCTTTTGGAAAAGTAGTGGCTCCTCATAATCACCAACCACCAATTCAATTCCCTTTAACTCAATCATCTTCTTCATCAATCATCACCCTTTTCAAATTCTACACCCCCCTTCTCCACCCTTTTCAGATTGTTTAGCTAAGTCCTTAAGATTTTGTTTAATTTTAGGCCTTAATTTTTTTGTTATATATCCAAGACCTAAAGCACTTTCTTTTGTAAAATTTTAAAAAATTGAGACAAAAAATTGAATATTTTTTTCTTACATACTAAACCTAAAAAATTATAATTTATGAGACTAAAAACATATTTTATCCTTAAATTTAATATATTGATTTTAATTTATTTTTTTATAGTTGGCCCCAGCGTAATTTTTTTCTAGCTTCGCCGCTGCACAGGGATAACATGCAAATAGTTGTTGAGATCTACCGTCTAAGTGAGTACTATGCAAGGAGCTCGAGTGGGATTGAACTTCGTCCTAGTCCGAAACAAATATATATTTTTAGATAGTTTTTTATCACTAAATAAAATTAATTGGATAGATTATTAAATAAAAGTGTTGGAAAAAAACACCAAAGAAGAAGAGAAAGATCGATGCAAAAAGTCCCTCTAAGACAAGTGCAATAGCCATCTTCTAGGAAAGTAGTGGCTCCTCAGAACATGTCCATATACATACAATATGTATCATTAACGGAAAAAAAAGCAACGGAGAAACACATTCAGTTATTCATATAAAAAACTAAAATGAGACGCTAGATCTGAAACAGGGATGCAACAAAATCAAGGCATTAATATCTAACCCTAAATATTGAAAATTATATCTAACCCTAAATATTGAAAATGTATTAATAGGATTTACCGAAAAAGTATCATACAACATAACAGATCCATATCGAGAACTGCAATAATTTCATTTCACATACATTGAAATGAACATGTCCATATACATACAATATGTATCATTAACGAAACAAAAAGCAACATAGACACACATTCAGTTATTCATATAAAAAAACTAAAATGAGACGCTATATCTGAAATAGGGATCCAAGAAATTCAAGGCATTAATATCTAACCTTAAATATTGAAAATTATATTTAACCCTAAATATTGAAAATGTATTAATAGGATTTACCGAAAAAGTATCATACAACATAACAGATCCATATTGAGAACTGTAATAATTTCATTTCCCATACATTGAAATGAACATGTCCATATACTTACAATATGTATTATTAACGAAACAAAAAGCAACAGAGACATACATTCAGTTATTCATATAAAAAAACTAAAATGAGAAGCTAGATCAGAAATAGGGATGCAAGAAAATCAAGACATTAATGTCTAACCCTAAATATTAAAAATTATATCTAACCCTAAATATTCAAAATGTATGAATAGGATTTACCGAAAAAGTATCATACAACATAACAGATCCATATCGAGAACTGTAATAATTTCATTTCACATACATTGAAATGAACATGTCCATATACATACAATATGTATCATTAACGAAACAAAAAGCAACAGAGACACACATTCAGTTATTCATATAAAAAAACTAAAATGAAACGCTATATCTGAAATAGGGATCCAAGAAAATCAAGGCATTAATATCTAAGCCTAAATATTAAAAATTATATCTAACTCTAAATCTTAATAATATACAAACATGAAGCAACAAATAGCAAAAACAAGCCTCCCAATCCAATGTGTCACAATTCTAAGCCTCCTTCAATAAATCTCAATTTTTTAATGTCTCATTTTATCATCAAAAATAGTAAGCATGACCAGAAAACCATGTAATCCATACTTTTTAACAATTTTTAAATGATCAAATTTCAATTTATAGAACAAAAATTTAAATAAGTTGATTCCCCTCCAAGAAATGTTGCCATCGGGCCTTTTTTTTAGCAAAACAACAAAAATCCAATTCAAACTGTGGCCCATTTACTAACCCGGCCCATCTCTGGCTCCCAACCCGTTTCAGCCTTTTATTGGTTCATTAAATGCATTTTCTGAAAAGAGATACTCTTTTCCTTCATCTCCGCCGATGCACAAACCCTAACCCTCCAAAAGAAAAATTTCGTTTGCTATTAGACAAACCCCATCTGATCAACCCAGCTACAATATTTCCCAATTGATGAAGGAATCTGCAACCCGTCACCGTCGCCCTTCACACAAAAACGAGATTTGCCATTCAAGGTGATTTCAACCCATTGAATTCATATTTTTTTCAAATCAAATCTCTTATAATCAGTCTTGGAGGATGCGATTGAAGATAGGGTTGAGTTAAAATTCAAAATCAGAGGTAAAAGTTTTAACCCAATCTGATTTCAATTTTCCCCCCCAAAATCAATCCCAATTTTTATTGTTTTTTAATTCTACTCTAACCCTAGATATTTAGTATAAAATGAGTAATCTGTCAAAATTGCCCCAACTTTGCAAAGTGTTAACATTGCATTGCTTTCTTTCTCCCTACTTTAATTTTTGTATTCAAGTAACTGTAATTTTAGGGTCTCATAATTCTAGATTTTCAAACAAGTTAATATTTTTCAAACAATCTCAAATGGCTAATCTGGCTGAGTTCTCACCCATTTTTGAAATATCAACTGAGAAATTTTTTTGGAATATCAAGGCTAAGGTCATTCGATTATGGCAAGTTTCTGACCTTAACAAGAACACTTTGCCATTTTCGAGTGAAACGGTTTTGATGGATGAAGCTGGAAACGGGATTCATGCTTCCATAAAAAAAAACCTTTTGTACAAGTTCAAAAATGATATTTTTGAAGGGAAATGCTTTACCTTTGAGAATATGGGGGTGGCTAACAATGGGGGTACCTATAGGACCACTAGACACCCCTTCAAACTGAACTTTCAGTTTGGCAGTAAGGTTGTTTTTCTCCCAGCTCTCTCAATCACTAAGTCTCCATATAATTTAGTTCCAATCCCTGAAATTGTTAGAGGGTCTTATGATACGGATTACTTGCCTGGTAATATTTTATTTTTTTTATTTTATTTTTTGGTTTTATAGGATATTTTCTCCAATGTATTGTATGTTTCATGTTTATTTAAGTAGTTTTTGTTTGATGTTTATTTAAGTAGTTTTTGTTTGATGTTTATTTCAGACCTCTGTGGATTCTTGACTGGTGTTGGCAGTGAAAAGGGAGATACAAAAGGGTGGTAAGACTTACAAGCTGAATGTTATTGAGTTGGAATCACTTGGGTAATGTTCTAACTCTTACTTTTGTTTTTGTTTTTGTTTTGGTTAGAGTTATAGTTATGTTACTTATATCAAATGTTTTTTTTTATATAAGGCATAAGGTTCAATGTACTCTGTTTGGTAGCTATGTGGATGATTTGAACAATTTCATTGCAAGTGGGGATGTTCAGAATGCCATTGTCATCATTCAACTTTCTAAAGCAAAACACTTTCAAGTGGATGAAAGTTTTTTGGTAGATTGTTGGTGTTTCCAAGAGTTAGAAAGTGTTTGTTGTTACTTTTAATTTATGTAGTTATTTGAACATATATGTTCATGGTTATGTAATTTCATTCAAGTAATTGGAACTCTTTGTCAAAGGTTGGAATATTTGTTTTCCTTATTGAAACATAATCTTATTAATATAACAATTCCATTATTTGGCGATTTTGGTTGTAATTTTAGGCGCATTACCTAATTATGTGTCAATTGATGAATTACTCATTGTTAGGTTGATAACACATTATTTATCATCATAGTTCATTATAGGATTATTCGATGTGTTACATTTATTGAAACCTTTGGGCAATGCCACTATAAAAAAAATTTGCCCGTGCACGGTTGGAAATCCTAGTATTCAAAATGTATGAATAGGATTTACCGAAAAAGTATCATACCACATAACAGATACATATCGAGAACTGTAATAATTTCATTTCATATACATTGAAATGAACATGTCCATATACATACTATATGTATTTTTAACGAAACAAGAAACAACAGAGAAACACATTCAGTTATTCATATAAAAAACTAAAGTGAGACGCTAGATCTAAAATAGGGATACAAGAAAATAAAGGTAAAAATATCTAACCCTAAATATTAAAAATGTATTAATAAGATTTATAGAAAAAGTATCATACAACATAATATAGTTGTTTGACTGAAAACTGAAAGATAAAGTGGAAACTGAGTCCCATAAATTTTAGTATTCACTATTATTAAGAACACACAATTTCCTTGTCCATCGTTTTAAATTTGACTAAATTTAACACAGACATTCAAATTAAAATACACTACACAATTTGTCCCACCATCAATGCAATTAGAATATAGGACAATTAAATCTACAATGCATTAACCAAAAATTCTGGGAACAGTTAATGCATCAAACATTGGCCAAAAGATCATGGAGTTGTGACAAAAAATATATGCATTGTCCAATGCCAACGAGGAACTCTCCTAGGTTGTTCACAAGATCTACGCCATAGGCTGCAGCGTATACTGCTCTTACATTGAAAATTAGGTTAATGGTGGGAACTAGACCATTGGGAGGTAGAAGGATTGCAAGATGATGTATCTTGTTTTGATTAAGCATCCTCCTTGGTAAGTAGTTGAAGACTGAAAATAGATTTGGTTGCACAATGGGTGGTGGTGGAATGACATTATCACGGATGAGTTCCCAGGTTAGAATATCTTGAGCAAGTTGAAACTGAATCAACTCCCTAACAACCTTGTCTCTAAGTGCACGAGCATAACGCCCCAAAAAAACATAAAAAAATTGTTGATCAGGCCATACAATGCATATTCAAAATTAAGGTTACATACAATACATTCAATTGATTTTCGGTGTACAGGTCATCTCTACATATAACAAACATATATAAATTAAATTAAATTAAATGCATAAAAATTAGCGTTACAAAATCACGATTCCTAAAAATTGCAATTTTATATTGAAAATTTATGAAATAAATTAATGAATAAAGATTTATGAAAATAAAGTGAATAAATTTTTTTGCAGAACTAAAGTTTGTAATTTTGAAAAGACTTGAAACATATCTAACCCTAAATATGAAAAATCATATCTAACCCTAAATATTGAAAATGTATGAATAATATTTAACGAAAAAGTATCATACAACATAACGGATCCATATCGAGAACTGTAATAATTTCATTTCACATACATTGAAATGAATGTGTCCATATACATACTATATGTATTATTAACGAAACAAGAAACAACAGAGAAACACATTCAATTATTCATATAAAAAACTAAAATTAGATGCTAGATCTGAAACATGGATGCAAGAAAATCACGACATTAATATCTAACCTTAAATATTGAAAATTATATCTAACCCTAAATATTAAAAATGTATGAATAGGATTTACCGAAAAAGTATCATACAACATAACGGATACATATCGATAATTGTAATAATTTCGTTTCACATACATTCAAATGAACATGTCCATATACGTACAATATGTATTATTATTAACTAAACAAGTAGCAACAGAGAAACACATTCAATTATTCATAGAAAAAACTAAAATGAGGTGCCAGATCTGAAATAGGGGTGCAAGAAAATCAAGGCATTAATATCTAACCCTAAATATTGAAAATGTATGAATAATATTTACCAAAAAACTATCATACAACATAACTGATCCATATCGAGAACTGTAATAATTTCATTTCACATACATTGAAATGAACATGTCCATATACATACTATATGTATTATTAACGAAACAAGAAGCAATAAAGAAACACATTCAGTTATTCATATAAAAAACTAGAATAAGAATCTAGATCTAAAACAGGGATGCAAGAAAATCAAGACAATAATATCTAACCCTAAATATTGAAAATATATGAATATGATTTATTGGAAAAGTATCATACAACACAACGGATCCATATCGAGAACTGTAATAATTTCATTTCACATACATTGAAAGGAGCATATCCTTATACATACTATATGTATTATTAACGAAATAAGAAGCAATAGAGAAACACATTCAATTATTCATATAAAAAAAACTAAAATGAGATGCTAGATCTTAAACAGGGATGCAAGAAAATCAAGGTATTAATATCTAACCCTAAATATTGAAAATCATATCTAGCCTTAAATGTTGAAAATGTATGAATAAGATTTACCAAAAAAGTATCATACCACATAACAGATATATATCGTGAACTGTAATAATTTCATTTCACATAAATTGAAATGAACATGTCCATATACATACTATATGTATTATTAACGAAACAAGAAGCAATAGTGAAACACATTCAATTATTCATATAAAAAACTAAAATGAGATGCTAGATCTGAAACAGGTATGCAAGAAAATCAAGACATTAATATCTAACCCTTAATATTGAAAATTATATCCAACCCTAAAAATTGAAAATGTATTAATGGGATTTACCGAAATCTCGTAGGGTCACGCAGCCTCACGTTTGGTGGGACTTGGACATGGTTTCTCAGATCTCGATAGTAGACATAGTTTGTGTTGACCATTTTTAGAGAGAGAGAGAGAGAGAGAGAGTAGTGAGAGTTGCGGTGATGTGAGAGAGTAGTGAGATTTGCGGCGGTGGCGTGAGAGAGTAGTGAGAGTTTTGGCGGCGTGAGAGAATAGTGAGAGCTTATGGTTTCGGCAACTAGGGTTGGGAGTGAGAGAGTAGTGAGAGCTCAAGGTTGGTGCTCATGATGTGTAATTTGAATACATAGAGTTATGTGGTTATAATTCTGCTCTTCTCCCAACACAAAAGTTGCTCACTCCCAACCAAGCTTCCTAAAATACCCCTGCGTGAGTTAAATCCCGCATGTGTTAATCATTGCAAGATTTAACTCACTCAGGATACAAGGTCTGCGTTAGTTGACTCACGCTATGTCTGTGCTCAGTCCCAGAACAGGAAGAAGCCCTAATTCCCTGATTTCTTTGGTTCCTTCATTCATACACACATCCATTCCTCTCAAAAATACATGTTTTCAACAATTCATTCCTTAATAATTTATATACGCAAAATAAACGAAAATGTCATAAATAAAACGCAAACGTGCAAATGTAAATATATTACATTCATATCCGACAAAATGTTATTAAAAAACTACAAAGGTAACAAGTCATAAAAAAAGACCATACTGTTCTCGTGGACACCTACTCCTCCTCCAACACACGATATTGTTGTCGGATGGTCTCCATAACGCGGGCAACAACATGGTTGGAATAAACATTATGAATCCCCGCCATAGCGCTGTCAACTATGACGCTGATATTTTAGATGTTTTGGAATGGGTGTGGAGGATGTCTGGCCTACTACTGCTCAACAATAACCTCCTCGTAGACAGGTCTGAGACTGTGTATATGGATAATATTTCTTGTGAACTAGACTCCAAAGAGGAACAACTAAGGTAGGGTATGACCAATTTAATTATTAATAATAATTTAGATTTTTGGGGAGTGATTGGAGTACTAATAGGCATGATACACTACTTCAAAAACAAACTTAAGCACGAGGAATGAAAAGGAGATGTGTTATGTAAGTATATAAGCATTTTCTACTTCATTTTTCACGTGAAATGATGCATTAATATTGAGTTGGATTATTTTGAGACAACAAAATTCATCAACGGTTCATATGGAGAGTCATGCTAACAAATGTATTCAGGACGTTTTTTAAAGTATACATGATTTTATGTGTTCTTATATATATATAATATGATACGATACTCAATAACTATGATTTTAGTTTAAATATACACTTATGTTTTAATTAAATTATTATTTTCTCAAAGTTTACTATAACCATAAAAAACACTTTTTTTTAAAGACACAAAAAACACTTAAACAAATGTATCTAAGTTTTGTAAAAAATATGATATTTTTATAATGATTTGCATTCAACTTATGTGTCCCTTCCCGTAATATATGTATAGTAATATATTAAAGATTAGGTTGCAGAGACGAAAAAAAAGTCCTTGTATACTCGAGAATTCAATAGCAACCACTCTTACTAGTGATATTCTTTACTTTCCTTGCGCAGTAAAATAAACAAAAAAAAAACTACTAGTAGGCTCACTATACGAGTTGTTTGTCTTTATACGACTTTACTAGCGCTCCTAAAGTGGTGGTTCTAATGGTAATGAAAGTAGTTAGATTTTCATATCACAACGAAGCGAGATTTGTGTATTTTGCTTTTGTATTGAAGGGATGTATTCGTATAGCAAGGGATATAGTTGTTAAAGCTGTTACAAATTGACGAGTTTCAATGCATGCAGTTGATAATCATTGAAGACCATTCAAATTACGGGAGGCATTACAGATCACGGGGACAGGGTCGTAGCCCTTCATGTACATGGGGTGGCCTTGGCTACCCAAAAAAAAAAGTTATTGTTGAGTTGGTTGATATGTATTTATATCTAGCTAGCTCAAATAATAAGCATTGAGCTAGCCCAAACAAGTTCAATTGTCGATAATTAACATAAATGAGAAAGTAAAAAAATAACTACACAATTAATAGATTCATTTGTATTGGTTTGGTACTGGACTTCCGGCTAGTCTCAATAACAACTATAGAGAAAACTTTTTCGACAATACAAATTATCAAGACAATAGTCATAAACGTATTAAATGGGCAATGAGTTTTCTATAAAGAGGAATGCTACCAACACTCTCTTTTGAACACTTTCTCTAACACTCACTCTTTTATTGGATGAAATTCATGCATATCCCACCACTTTGTGTGGGTTCTATTTCCAAAGTGTACACTCACAATGATTTAAACCAATAAAAGAGTGAGTGTTAGAGAGAGTGTTCAAAAGAGAGTGTTGCTAGCATTCCTCTTCTATAAATAACCTATTTGTATACATTGAAAAATACATTATCAATCCATTTTGTAAATAATTGATTATGGATAAAATTGGATTCTTGAAATGCATTTTGTCCAACATTTTTAAATAGTTATTGCCAATTTTTATCATTTATTGTTGCTCTAAGTTAATTTTCATACATTGGCTAATTTTTGGATTATTTTGTTTTTAGTCTCTACAAGATTTGAGATTGTTAAGTTGAGTCCTTAAGATTTTGTTTACTTTTTGGCCTTAATTTTTTTGTTATAAGGATTAAATCCAAGACCCAAAACACTTTTTTTTTTTGTAAAATTTTAAAAAATCGAGACAAAAATTGAATATTTTTTTCTTATGTACTAAACCTAAAATAATTTATGGGACTAAAAACATATTTTATCCTTAAATTTAATATGTTGATTTTTTTTTTTATAACGTAAATTTTTTGCTCGCTTCGCCCCTGCACGGGAATAACATGCAAATAGTTGTTGAGATCTACCGTCTAAGTGAGTACTATGCACGGAGCTCGAGTAGGGTTGAACTTCGTCCTAGTCCGAAACAAATATATATTTTGAAATAGTTTTTTTTATCACTAAATAAAATTAATTGGATAGATTATTAAATAAAAGTGTTGGGAAAAAAAAACACCAAAGAAGAGAAAGATCAATGCAAAAAGTCCTCTGAGACAAGTGCAATAGCCATCTTCTGGGAAAGTAGTGGCTCCTCATAATCACCGACCACCATTTCCCTTTGACTCAATCATCTTCTTCATCAATCATCACCCTTTTCAAAATTCTACACCCCCCCTTTTCCACATGAATCACATGCTACTTTCCATATCCTCAACCCAATAATTTCACCACCTACACTTCCCTTTCAATTCCCTCAACCATGGTTTCCCTTTCAATTCCTTTCTTCCCTCTCACTCCACAAAAATCAACTTCCCCTTCTACTAAATTTCAACCCAAAAACAACTACGTAAATCCATTCCATCACAGCAATAAACATCACAGAAAAGTTATCTGTGCTTGCATCGCTCCTCCACAAAATTTCAAAGCCCAGGACTCTTCCTCCATTCAATTCAATGTAATACAACAAAAAGTTTCTTCCTTTTTGCTTGCCCATCTTTTGTTTTACCTTTTTTTATTCAATTTTTGATGTGGGGTTGGTGATAAACTCATTTGGTTTTGTGGGTATCATCAAGTTTTGTTTTTGTTTGTTTGTTTGTTTTGTTTCTGTTTTGTTTGGTGACATGAAGTGTGTTTGTTATTTGTTAGGGTTCATCCAAATCAGAACAATTAAGCACTGCGCGGGATCATGAAGATGATTCTGATGTTCTGATTGAGTGTAGAGATGTTTATAAGTCTTTTGGGGAAAAGAAAATCTTAAATGGTGTCAGCTTCAAGGTGAGATTCATTATATCATTCATTGTCTTTACTTATCTTTTGGCCTTTAGGTTGAATTCTTATATATACAATTCATTTGAGTGTGATAGTTAGGATGATATTTAGGATGTGTTTGGATAGACAACTCAGTTAAGAACTTTTTAGAAGCGGTTGTAGTATAAGAACTTATGTATAAACTGTGTAGGGCCTATATATATATATCATGAGTTTATTTTTATTAGTTTAATTGTTGCAAACATAAGAGATTTGTTAAGTTTGAATTATAACTTTGAGGTTACGTTTATTCATTGTCAAGCGAATATGGTTGCCCATGGCCTTGTTAAGGTGGCCATTTCCAATGCTAGTCGATTCTGTTTATGACTGTGTTCCTCCTTGTATCCAACGTTATTTGATTAATGATATGAGTTTGCTTTGGTAAAAAAAAAAATAATACTGTTCCAGGAACCCCTCTACCCAAGTGTTGTAATTGTATGTTGTCTAACCCTCAAGCTTTTAGAGGAAAGGGGACCAAAGTGTTTGTAACAAGATAAACTTGAACGAGTTATTCTGAAGATTAGTATGAAACAAACTAATGATGAATGGGGTCTGTTACATAAAATAAACAACCTTTTTGTGCTCTATCTAATAACAAAAACCATGATGATTCACTGACATCAAATTATCAGTGAAAAGTTGTAGGATGCCTTGCTGATTGGGAGCTTACTAAAATATTTCCACCTTTTTTGTAACAATATGAATAGATCAGACATGGTGAAGCTGTTGGAATAATTGGTCCCTCCGGGACCGGCAAATCTACAATTTTGAAGATTATTGCAGGACTTCTTGCTCCGGACAAGGTAAGCTTGGCTTTGGCATTTTCTTTTTATTTTGAATAATTGTGATAACTTTTTGATTGTTAACTCTTGTCCATTGACCAGGGAGAAGTTTATATTCGAGGTAGAAAGAGAGATGGTTTGATAAGTGATGACGAGATATCTGGTCTTCGGATTGGATTAGTAAGTTTCATTGTTATCTACAACATGCTTATTCTTAAAGGCTATCACTAATTAAGTTGCAATTGTATTTATTTATCTATGAGCAGGTGTTCCAAAGTGCGGCACTTTTTGATTCTTTGACTGTTCGTGAAAATGTTGGTTTTCTCTTGTAAGACATGGGCTTAATCTTTGCTTTGAAATTTCACTTCCTTTTTAGTAGTGTTGTGTAAAGGGTGATAACATTTGTGTATTAATTGATTTTTGTCTTCTACAATCCTTTTATTTTTTGTTTCCAGGTATGAACACTCAAGCATGCCTGAGGAACAGATATCGGAGCTTGTCAAGGAAACCTTGGCTGCAGTTGGTTTGAAGGTATACATCTATGGGTGCAATAATTGGTTCGTCCATTAGCATCAGGCAATGAATACATCATTCAAGAGTAGCAAAAGTAGTATATGTTTTCTTTCTACCATTGAGAAAGTAATTTCATATAAAATAAATAACTCGTTATCCACCATTTTTTACAGGGAGTTGAGAATCGGCTTCCTTCTGAGTTATCAGGAGGAATGAAAAAGCGAGTTGCCCTAGCTCGATCTATTATTTTTGACACCACAAAGGATTCAATAGAACCAGAGGTATGTTAACCCCTGAAATCTCTCTCTTCCCTCAGATTACCAACTATCTAATGCCATTCCGAGTGGTTCTCAATTAATATTTGAAACAGCTACACTAGGCAGGACTGTCTTTAGAACTTTTATATGCTTTTGATGAGTTTCGTTTATAAATTCAAGTGCTGTAAGTTACATGAATTAATTGTGTTTATTTAATACAATTATCTTCAATTTTCAGTATGTGTTAGCAGAACCCCAGTCAAGGTTTGTTAGTTAGGTAGTTTTAGAGGGGATGACAGGGTATAAATAATAGGAATGAAAGAATAGAGAAGTTTTTTTGTTTGAGTTAAAGCTGAGAGGGAATTCTGGGTATTTCGAATACATGAGAGGAAGGAAAGTGGTGGAAATTCCGCCCTAAATTACGGTCTTCCCCTGGCTGCCTTAACTGCGGCATTTGGTTGCTAAGATCAAGTATGTTTTATATTTTGCTTAAGACTTGTGACTTTTATTTCAAATTAGGAATACTTCATGAATTTTGAGCAATGTTTAAGGTATTCTAGTATTTTTTTTCAACACTATAGTATTTTAATATTAAATATATTAGTGCCCGCACCCCACGCTGCGTCAATTTTTGGGGTGGCCGCGCCGCACCACATTTCCGCCTTGACAACAGAGGTGTCGTGTCACCGTCAAATCCTATCCTAGATTTGTTGTTGAGCTTCCCGCATCGTCTGCCTTAATTGCAGTCCGCCCCTGACCACATTAATTGTGGTATTTGGGTTACCTTCATTGCAACCTCCAAGACAATTGTACCAGGTGTGAGGGACCGTGCTTAGTCCTGTGCCACCTCTAGAGATACGGCTTAAGTAATGCTGATAATGTTTGGGCAGTTCTCACCTTACGAGCTAGTATTATATGGTTGAGTTAGGCCCAACCCAAAGTCTAAGAAATAGAATAGAGAGGAGTTTTTGGTTTAAGAGAGGAAGTTAAGAAAGTGATCTTAACAACTGTGTTCTATTGGGTCTCTGTTATGTACTTCATTGATACTGTATCAAAGAAAATTCTATAATAAATGTGTTTCCGCTGTTTTTCAGAACCAGTATTAGTGCAACTTTCGTAGGAAATAAATGTGACTTCAGTAAGGCAGTTATTTTTGCTTTGGAAAATTATTTATGTTTTATTGTAGAGAGTAAAAAGAAAGTGAAAATCTATAGCTGAGTTTTGTAGGCTGCCACTTGTTACGTCATTTCTCTGGATTTACCTGCGTTATAGGTTCCTATGTTCATTAGTTTTCCTAGGTTTGTGGCATTAAATTGAGTGGTTTCTGTGATCGGAAAATGATGCTTTTGGTTGTTTATAATCAGATTTTTTTTTTCTCTTGCCTGTTATAATTAGGATGCAACTTATAAGTGTGTTGAAGCTTCTTCTATGTAAAACTCAGCTCAGCTGCAGCTATGTTATTTTTGGCCTCCCAAGTTTCAAAATCAGGCTATTTTGGCCCCCCTATTTTGAAAATAGCAATTTTGTCCCTTTAACTTAAGCTCCTTTTGCAAAAGTCAGTCCCCCTTAATTTTGACTCGGTCAACACATGTCAACATGTCTATTAAGCATCAGTTACCAACTATGATTATCAATAAAGATTAAATAAATTAAAAATGAAATACACCCAACGACCACAAGACTGACGTTCAAAACTGCCATCAAATACACCTCAAGACTCAACCTAATATTAGAACAATGATATGTGATCCGGGTGAGTGCGGAGGTTACGAAGAGGTGCATAATGTTGGGTTTAAAGGAGTTAATGGCGGAGTGGAGGGTGGGAGTGATGCCGTGGGAGGCAAGGAGTGAACGACAGAGAGGGTGGTGATGAGAGAGAGAGTGTTAGAGGAGAAAGAGAAAAGGGCTTTAATAAGGATGAGGGAAATACCGTCGGTTCAAGGTTCGTGCCAAATGTGTCGGGCTTCAAATTGGGTTGAAGCGAAGTGGACAAGCGCTGAGGTGGTGGATTTAGTAGGTGAGATGTTGGATGAAGATGGATTGGTAGATTAAGAGGGTGTAGAGAGGGAGGGTTGTGAGGAGGAAGATCGTTGTGAAAGCGAGTTTGTTGGTGGATAAAATGTTGAGTGAGTGGAATAGTATCTAGAATGGGGAGAAGCAGCGCCAGACAGCACCTGTATCACTCTCATTTTCACTCTCTCTCTCTCACTGTTGGCGTATCATGGAGGAGGAAGACAATCTTTAGGTTTCCATCATGTTTATTTTTAATTTATTAAATTTTTATTTTATTAATAATCATAGCTGGCAACTAATGTCCTAATAGACATGTCCATGTACGTGTTGACCGAGTCAAAATTAAGGGGGGCATAACTTTTGCAGAAGGGGCTAAAGTTAAGGGGCGAAAATTGCTATTTTCCAAATAGGGGGGCCAAAATCACCGGATTGTGAAACTTGGGGGGCTAAAAGTGCTTTTTTTAGCCATTGTTTTTTACATCTGAGATAGTACATATGATCATATTTTAATGAAATGTTCTTAGACATCTTAAAATGTTGACCCTTGGGTTCTGTGTGCTTTTAGTGTATGAAAAAATTCAATTGTTTCATGAATGCCAATGATTACATTTAAAGAGAAACCAAACATACTTGAGTATCACACAAAAAAGTCGAGATCATTTGATGCGAAGAATTCCCTCTTTGCTCATATCCTCTTCCTGGTTGTTATTATATGTTCACAAAACTAGACTTCATTGCTTTTAGTTATTTTGTTGCAACGCTAAATTTTCCAACTTCTGAGACGCTTCCTGAAATCTTATTTGGTGCGACATTTACTGTTATTTAATCAACATGTAACTGTCACCTTCCCCTTTCTCTCTTTCATGTTACTGAAAATATAAACAGCATTTTACACCTATATATAGGTGCTCTTGTATGACGAACCAACTGCTGGACTTGATCCCATTGCATCTACCGTTGTTGAGGATCTGATTCGCTCTGTGCATATAAAAGGGCGAGATGCACTTGGAAAACCTGGGAATATTTCATCTTATGTGGTCGTTACTCACCAACATAGTACCATTAAAAGAGCCATTGATAGGTAAGGATATTTCCGTGATGGTTGAACATACCTCTTTAATTTAACCCACAATTTATGTACCTTAGTTTGAAAAGATATTGCATACATTCAGGTTGTTGTTTTTACACAAGGGTAAGCTTGTTTGGGAAGGAATGACTCATGAATTTACAACTTCAACGAATCCGATTGTTCAGCAGGTTTGTTTTCATTCAACTGTTACTGATAATATAGTGAGTTGTTTCTGAATTTTCTTTATTGCGGAATTTCAATTTCTTTAGGGCTATGCCTAAATTTAACATGTGGAAATGGTTACATAAAAGAACACTTCTTTATCCTCTCCAAACTTAAAGCTATTCGCAATGCACTGTATCTCATTGTAATTCTTTGCATATCTGGTTATAGAACATCCTTGACTAAGTAAAACTTCCCCGAATTTATTGCATGTGTTTTTCTTTCCCGCTCATTGTTTGTTCATCACATAATGCAGACATTCTTAAATTGTATTATAATGTTAATAACTGTGAAGTGTTATCATTTGTTTTGTTGTGGCAGTTTGCATCCGGAAGCCTAGATGGTCCTATCAAATATTAGAAAGTTGGACTGCAGTCGTAAAAGATGTATTATTGCTTATCTTGGGTGCTATTGAGTGTGAAAACATGAATTGAAATGGATGTGGCTTTCAAATTACAACTTGTGAGATGAGCAATAAATTGGTTGCAACAAGGATTAACGGGTTTGTCACTTTCAGGGTGGTTTTGGTATAAAATTTGGCCTTCTGCGTTGTTTTGGAAGCTGGGAAGAAGAGCTTCTATTGTTGTTAATGGCAACATCACAAGGACAGCATATTGCATGCACACCATAAGTACCCTGGTGAAGTAGGTAGAAGAGATAGATAGAACCCACTCTATGAACATTATTTGTTCTATTCTATACGGAGTACATTTACATTATGTGCTAAATTAAGTCATCCGCTGTTTTATTTTTTGTAAACAATTCATTATTATAATCAATAAGTCTGCTTCATGGTTTTGGATTTTGCCTTGCAACCAACCAATTAGCGTCTGTCAGATTTTGTTTTTACTCGTCCTTTCTGTATATATATTTTTTCATCATATTCATGAGGGCCCATAAACTATACTTTTTTTTTAATCTCTGTTGAGCATGCTAAGCTCTGACTATGAGGTTAGAAGTGTTTGAGTAAACAACTTAATTAAGAGGTTATTCAAAAAGTGTTTGTTACATGTATTATGTATTTCTATGGCCTAAAATTGCATGTGGTTAAACAATTTTTGAATTATAAGCTATTTTTACAAGTTATTACGAGGAGCTTGCTAAAATGAGTCAAACACATCTATTTTCATGAATTCTCTCAAATCACTTAAAAAAAAAATTAAAAAAAATCTCTCAAATACTTACACACATGCTAATGTAACTAAAATGTGCGGAAAATAAACTCTTCCAAACATTGCGATATCATGAAGAAAAAGTTGTGAGAATATCATTTCAAATCACAGTAAAAAAGTTATATTTGTGACTTGTGACCACCACATTTACCTTCTTGTCTACACTTACCATTGTTCCCAATACTTGATCAATTTGTGGTCAAATGTAAAACAACACTAAAGGGAAATTGAGGTTCCCCACAACCAAAATAGAGATAGGTAAATTTAGAATCATACATACATGTCCTATAAACGTAAACATGTTTTTAAATCTGCAAATTGATGACCAGGATCAAAATTTCACCATAACTAGACTAGATACAAAGTCATGTTTCCTGCTAAGCCTCCACTGATTGTAAATAACATGGTATGGCATGTGAATAAATGTGATAATGATGTAGGACTTGTCTTTACTCGGATATAATTTTCACCATAACCATCCATTCTTTTCCCAGCTGAATAATGCATGGTTAGTCTTTACAATTACACTCTATTCAGAGTCATGAATGGTTTAAACTGCTGATCATGAATGGTTTAAACCGTTGGTGACTCACATCACTACATTTGGTTGTGTCGATTCTGGGACACGGATGTCTATGTTCACTTGAAACAGGAAGGCAGCTACCAAATTACAAAATGGAATTTACAGGACAAAGATTGCCATTATGAGATGTATCAAATCAAGTTTTGGTTTGGAGAATGTACTTTCTTGTTCGAGTAGAACAGAATAGAACAACAACACCAAAATCAAAACTAACAAAGGCACTGATAAAGAAAATCCCTACAGATATTGGTCCATCCATCTTATCTTCCCTAAAATAACTTCCTTGATTTGATGGAATTCTCCCATCCTCACACACTCCACTCGGAGATTCCAAGCATAAATCTGGATTTCCAGCAAATGCACCGGGAAATCTTCCATAACCTTGCTTCTGAGGAACATATCCAGAGAAACAGTTGTAAGACAGATTCAAGATGGTAAGATCTTGAAGGCTGGAAATGTTTCCCGGGATATGTCCTGATAGGGAATTATGCGACAAATCTATAGCTTTCAAACTCTGCATTTTCTGCAAACCAGGAAGCTGTCCATTGAGAAAATTGTTTGACAAATTCAGATATTCTAAGCCAGATAGGCCAAATAAGCCCCTCGGAATCTCACCATGCAACAAGTTATTGGAGAGATCGATTCCAAACATCGATGAAAGATCATATGTAAAACTGAGTTGATTGCTATCAGAAACAACTACTGAAACTCTTGGTTCAAACACCTTTGTAGCTTCAACCAAAGGCTCTTTAACAGTAACATTCCTTGTGTTAAATAATAAGCTACCCTTCAAGTTAATATCAGGTATAAAGCCAGAAAATTTGTTGTGTGACAAATCCATTGTTTCAATAGCTTGAAATGCGAACAACCAACTAGGCAAGTTTCCATCAAATTTGTTCCAAGCAAGAGAAAGATACCTGAGGTTTGTCCATTTGGTTATTGCATCGTTCAAGGATCCAGAAAGATCATTGGAACTAAAATCTACAATCTCCAAAGATTTACAACCGGCCAAAGTGAGTGGAATAGCCCCAGAAAACCTATTGTTGCTTATATCTAGTATCCTCAAGATATCCAACGCGTCGAACTCCGGTTGAATCACACCAGAAAGATTGTTATTATTAAGTATTAGAGCATACAACTGAAAACACCCAACAATACTGAATGGAATGGTACCAGACAAAGAGTTGTGTGAAATATCAATGACTTGAAGATAAGTTAAATTTCCAATTCTAGCAGGAATTTCTCCAGAGAGAAGATTGTGAGAAAGGAACAAAGCTTGCAAGCTTTTTAACTCAGTAATTTTCAATGGAATTTCACCAGAGAATTGATTGTGAGAAAGGTCAAGAAAAACAAGACCAAGTTTTTCTGTGGTCTCGGCAATTTTACTAGGAATAGGACCAGACAATTCATTATTACTCAAATCCAAAACAACAAGTTTCTCTGAGAACACAAGCCTTGAATATATTCTATACTTCAAATGGTTCCTTGATAAGTTCAAATGAGTCAAAGCTTGAAAATTAGCAATACAAGCAGGTAAACCCCCCACAATAGAATTGTTAGACAAATTCAACACAGTTAAGGACTGAACTGAAGCTGCAAAACAAGGCAAAGTACCTGTAAACTGATTGGAACCAAGGTTGAGAAAAACCAAAGACTGTTGAAAATCAACAAGATTACCAGACAATAAATTCCTTCCAAGGTCCAAATACTTAAGAGACTTCAAATAAAGCAAACTCTCAGGTATACTTCCACTGAATGAACAGAAACCAAGATTAAGTCTTTCAAGATTTGCAGAGAAGTTACCTAACCAAAAAGGCAATAAACCTCCCAAAGATGGATTCTCATTCAAAACAAGCTCAGTAAGATGCTTAAGCCTCATGAAAGAGTTTGGTATTCCATCATGAAACCTATTATGACTAAGATCAATGACTCTAAGGTTCAATAAGTCTCCAAAACAAACAGGTAGAGTGCATGTGAAATTATTGTGTGAAAAATCCACTTTTTCAAGATACAAAAGGTTACAAAAATTGGAGTGGATTTGACCTGACAAATTCATACTGTTTAGGTTGATTGAAACCACTCTACCAGTAGTATTTTCACAAGTGATTCCAACCCATGTAGTGCAATTTGAGCCTACCCAGTTGGTTAAACTCTGGCTAGGGTCATGCAGTGATGATTTGAACAATAAAAGAGATTTTTTGTCTTGTGGGTGAATATCAATTGAGTGAGAAAGGGTTGCACAGTGAAGAATAAGGCAAAGTAGTGAGAGATAATGGCAAAAATGATGATGGGTCATTGTAAAGGTGTGATTTTTATGAAGATGGAGAAGAATTTGAAGCTTTGGAAGATGAAAAAGATGAACTTGGTGGATGAATTTGAAGATTTTGGAATGAATGTGTGAAAGGGAAAAACACAAAAAAAAGGCAGAACAAAAGAGAAAAAGGAACAAGAACAGGAACAATAACTTACATTGGTGGTGTCTGTTGCAGAGATAAAGTGAAGTGGGTTTAGATTGGATCAAAGAAAATAAAGTGGCTTTGATGTGCTTTCTTCCCTCCCTTTATTCTTTTTTCTGTCTTCCTTTTTCTTTTTGTTGCCAATATCTCTTCCCCTTTCCTCTGTAAAACTTGGAACAGTTCTAGTTTTTCTACATTTGTAAAATTTTATATTCTTCAAGTAAACTACCGAATCCAATACAAGTTTTTTTATATAGACGGAATGAAAAAGATATCTAGAAAGTAAAGATGTCGTAGTTCGAATTCCGATTATGACGTTCTAATTAACAATGAGAAATGATAAAGATATCACAATCTCATACACATAAAGTAGAGATGTCGAAGTTCGAACCACGGTCATGACATTTGACTTAACAATTTCAACATTTTTGTCGGCTAAGCTAAGACTTAGCGAACAATTCGATATATGTCTTTATAGAACACTTTTAAATAAATATGTGAGATCATAGATATTTAGGTTAAATATATTTTTGATTTCTATAAATATTAAAAAAAAAATTGTTCAAGATCTTAAAATTTTTCTTTGGACTTTTAGTTTATAAAAGTTTTTCGTCTACAATTTTGGTTCTGCTTTTAAAATTAGATTATGTGTCTTTCAAATTTTTGAATGAATTTTTGTATTAATGTTTAGAATATTGTAAGAATCTATATAAAATTTAGAATTTTTTTAACAAAATATAAATTTTTAAGCTCTGAAAACATAAAAATTCATATTTAATTCATTCATTGTTAAAAAAAATTCAATTTTGCAAGAAAGAATTTTAATAGTCGAAGAAATTTTTTAAGGAGAGTAAAACGAAGAGTTAAAATATTTATAGGGATTAAAATATATTTAATCCTAAATATTTTAAAGGAAATGTTAATGAGTTCCCAATGACACTCTTTACGAATATTAAATATTAATCTTTTCAGAAGGGAAAAAAAAGAACCTTAAATAATAATGTTTAGACCAAATTGGTAGCAATGTCAAATTTGACGCAAAGTAGTCATTGGAGGAATGCTAGCGATACACATTGTTCAACACATTCTATTTAATTTGTTGAAATTAACATGAGTTCCACTAAATCATGTGGGGCTTATATAATTTTGGTGGGACCCGTGTGAATTTCAATCAATCAAAGAGAGTGTGTTGAGAAATATGTATTAAAATATGTGTTGTTAGCATTTATCTTCCATAGTAATGTTATAGGCTAAATGAGAAGTGATATTTGTTGCGAGTGAAAGCGGACAAGAAATGCAAAAAATTCACATGGGTTGTTGTAAAGGCTTAAAATGTTTAGGGTTAAATATATATATATTTTTTGAACTAGTTCAAGGTTAAATATATTGTTGCTCCCTTTAAATATATCAAATTTTCATTTCAGTCCAAATGTTTATCAGGGTGAATTGATGATAAATGGTTAAATATAATGATGAAATTGATACTAGTGCTTAAAATATAGAGATTTAATTGATAATTTGTAGTTTAATAGAGGCAAATATCTTATTAAAATGTTAATAATCTTAGATGTTTATTTGAGAGTGTTCTGTAGTTGAAGATGCATTTGTTATTTTAGATATTTTTCTTTGTATAATTTTTATGTACTTTTTCTCTCTATTTTTTTTTTTAAAAAAATCACATATATCTTGCTTTTCCATTATAATAATTATAGAAAAAAATTGAGCCAACTGGAATTTCAGAAATCAGCTCTTAAAAAACAAAAATTAAATTTGTTTTGATCTTAATTTAGACAAAATAGATTTTAACTTTTGTTTATGTTTAAGACAGGGGGAAATACATGTTGCCTAATGTGCACACAAGCTGTGGTTTTTGTTTTTTGCTACATTATTCCGATTCCAGTAAAATAATTATTGTGGCCGTGGAAAATGTGACGTGTGCTTTGGGATGTAGTCCTTACTTTCTTTCCCTTGCCCCACTTCTTTTTTCAATTATCTTAAATTCACCTAGTTTAAAGGATGGGTAAAGTGAAATCACCAAAAATAGTGTATTTAATAATACACGAGCCAGTATTCTTTGATCTCAGACAAAAATAAAGATTCCTGTGAACTTGAGTTGACATGGACAAAAAATTAATATATATAAGGTTTGAGGTTTAAACCCAACTGCTATAAAAAAGAGATAAATTATTCACATTATGATTTTCTTTTTTATCTTATAATTTTTTTTATCTATGTGTATATCTAAATAATTTTATTTATGTTTGTGACGAGGCAAATGTTATGGTAGGTGACCTCTTTAGGTCTCCTACGGTAGGAGACTTTACTTTTTTTTTTTGCAAAAAGGATGTCAACCATTGAATTGGATGTCCTTGAAATTTTTTAAATGGTTGAGATTTGTAAGTTATGTGACCCACAAAGTTTGTATTTTTTAAACATGTATATTAATTTTAAAAAAACGTAATTAATTTTGGATTAACATTTAACAAATGGTGTTTTATTGTTGGAATAATTTCAAGAAACCTTATACGTGCCTTGTTTATTCTCTTTGGATGAAAATCCCAGCAAGCATTTCTTTAAGATTTTCCCAACAAGCTCATACATTTAACAATTCTTAGTCTTCACCAACTCAACGATCTTGGAAATTTTCACAAAATAAAAAATTGATAAAGAAAATTAAATGTTCTTGTTTATTGAATTTATGGTTGGACAAGCTTGATAAGGTGTTTAGTTAATTTTAAAAACCGGGTTATATTTTTTATTATAATTAAATTTCAGTGAAAGAGAAAAAAAAATCACTTTTGAGAGTGTTGCTTCCGTTTGCTACAGTTTTAAAAAAAAATAAAATCTAAAAGCAGTTTCAAATGATAAGCGGTTAAGACCAGCTTTTCAAAAAATAGATTTGTTTAAAGGAGAGATAAAATATAATTTAAAAGATTGAACTAATTTTGTAACAAAAAAATCCCTTTAATAAAGTTGTATCCAAACAAAATTATTTGTTTTAAAAAAGGATTTTTGTTATGGTAAACAAACACAAAATAGATTCTTATTTTTCATAAAATCTCTAAAATATTTTATGTCAAAATCACTTTTATTTTAATCCGTAACAAGCGGGTTCTTAGAGCCCATTTGCTATATATTTTTTAAGAAAAAAAATATTTTTTTAAAATAATCACTTTTAAGAGTATTGCATCCATTTGTTATAGCTTTTTTTAAGAATATTGCATCTGTTTGTTATACCTTTTATTTATATAATTGTATCCAAACAATCTAAATTATTTTTTTAAAAAAATGATTTTTATTAAGTAAACAAACGCAAAATAGATTCTGATTTTTCATAAAATCACTAAAAAAAAATCTCTAAATTATTTTTATATCATTTTTTGTGGATAAAAGACTATTTTGGTATTTTAGACAGCTTGCACATGAGACAAAAAAATGTGTTGTGGTTTAGTGAGAGACAAGAATTTTAGTTTTAGTTTGTCCCTTGCTTCATGTTTGTCCTGTTCCTAAAACAATTTTGTAAATCAAACACTGTACAACTGAAGTTATCCTGTCATGTCCTTCGTTTTTTGGTAAATCAAACGCACCCTTAAACAAAATTTCTTTTTTGTTATCTTTAAATATTAAACAAAATTTGTTACCTATAATAACGTTTCTATGAATATTGATATTATCTTCAACATCGATATTCAAATATGTCACATATAATGAATCTAATATTGGTTGAAGTCATAGTTAAAGTCTTAATTTTGATTAAGTAAGTTGGAGGAAAGTTAAATTTTTCCTAACTTTTGATTAATGTGATGTTGGAATAATTTTTATTTTGTTTTACAATTATAAAAAAAAAAGATGTGTACAATATTAAAGTATCAACAATGTTGGTTATGGGAGAGAGATAGAGTGTTCGCAAAACAAATAGAAATTTATTGGAGAAAGAGAGAGCAACAAACAATTGTTTGTTATTAGAAACAAACAATTGTTTGTTATTAGAGAAAGATAACACATTATATTTGTACAACTATTTTCTTACAACTTTTTGACAACTTTCTCTCCTATACTTACATTATATTCTTACGAGAAGTGTTATTTGAACAACCAATTTGGTGACAACCATAATTTACAAAGAAAAAGTAGCATTGACACAAAAACCATAGCAATAGAGAGATAAAGTAAAAAATAATGTGAGTATGAGAGAAAAAATTGTCACAAAAATTGTCATCAAATGGATGTTCAAATATCATATCTCTATTCTTATTCTCTCTCTTCCTTTTTCTCTCTCTACTGTTTTGAACCAATGAGAAGAGAGAAAATGAAAGTTGTCATCAAAGTTGTGACAAATGGTTGTACATATATCACTACTCTAAATTTATTAGAGAGATAACATGTGTGAAAAAAATAAAAATTTATTGATAAATTAAAATGAAGGTGTAATAAAAAAAAGTCCAAAAGTCGACTTATTATTCTAAAATGACACTTTAAAAAAAACCTATGAAATAGTTGATATAAACTACCTGAGCATTAAATATGTGAATGAATCATTTATATAATTATTTGTAATACTTATTGCCCACTACAGTAGATAGACCATAGTAGATAAACCTACAATTACATGTAATATTCTTTCTTTTAACAAAAAAAATTGAACACTTCTTGTACTCTAACATACGGCACTTCTTGAGTCTCCTCTTAAGGAGGGTAAAAAAAGATTAGGGAAGTCTTTCACATGTTAAAAGGTACTCTTCCTCTCACATTTATAAGGAAAAACAATTTTTTAGATTCATAAAATACCTAAAAAATGGTGTATATGGTCTTTATATAGATTAGATACATTAACAACAAAAGCAAAACAACAAACATAAAACAGAACAACATATGAGGTGTCAATATCATGGGGCTTTGAAGTTTAGGCCCCAGCCCACATAGTAAGGGGGCTTGAAAATTCACAAGATTAAAAAGCCCATATTCATGCAAGCCCACAAATAAAAAAATCAAAAGGCCCCAAAGCCCCAAAATTTCTATAAACATTAAAAAGAAAAAACTTTTTTTTAGTGGAAAAAACTTTTTTTTACTGAAAAAAACTTTTTTTTTCCAGAAATTTTTTTTTTACCAGAAAAAAACTTCTTACCGGGAAAAAAACTTTTTTTTTTATTTTTATAGTGGGGCTTTTTTAGGCCCACAAATAAACAGATTTTAGAGTGGATTTGAGGGGGCTTTAATTTAGTGGGCTTGGTGATGACTTTTTTAAGTGGACTTTAAAATTTGAGGCTCTATTCACAGCTCTACGCATGACAACAAACCCCAACAACATTAATTGAACAATTTTTTGGCTTCTAGAATTTTTCATGGACAACAAATTATTTTAGTAATATTTTAGAAAACTTACTTGTGAAACATAAATATTGGAGCACACAACCCAACTTGGTATATGGTGCATCGTATTCAACAAATTCACATTCACATCAGAGAACACTGACTCTCACGCACATTCTCTGTATCTCTCTCTCTCTCTCTTTGTCTTCTATGTCTATCTATCTACTTGGTCCACAAACCGCATAACGCTTTTCTTCTTGTTCTTTTTTGATCCATCCAATTTCGTTTCGTTTCCTTTTCCCTGTTTGTCTCAATTCTCAACAACATCGTAGTAACAATCTTCTCCTAAATCAACGCACTTTTCTTCAGTTACTTCTTCGATTGATGGGCTATAACCTTATTGTTCTTCTTCTTCTTCTTCCATGGCAATGCAATTGCAAATCTCTTTCTCTCTTCCTCTTTTTCTAAACTTGATCCTTCATCGTCCACCCATTAACGCCCTTCATCTTCTCCTCATCTTTCTCCATACTCTTTTATAGCCATCAATAATTTTTTTCACCCACCCATCAAAAAAATTTCATCTTTTTTATTGATTCAGTGAAAAACTTTTTGGTTAATTTGATTACCCTTTTGAATTTTAATGGCGTCTGTATTGGTTTATCATGTTGTGGGAGATTTGACGGTGGGAAAACCGGAGTTGGTTGAGTTTCATGAGACAGAGACGGTAGAATCTGCAATAAGAGCAATAGCGGAATCACCTGAAGGGAGTATACCTGTTTGGAAGAAGAGATCTCAAGGTGTGATTGAGAATAGTGATATGAGACAGACGAGATTTGTTGGTATTCTTAGTTCATTTGATGTTGTTGGGTTTTTGGCTAAGAGTTCTTGTTTGGAGGATCAAGATAAGGCTTTGAAGACACCTGTTTCTGAAGTTGTTGTGAGAAATAATTATATGCTTAAGCTGGTTGATCCTGGAACAAGGTTAGGAAATTTAGTTTTTGCTTTGTACTAATTTAATTGAATTTCAATACATGCTTTAGCTAGAGTAGATTGGGATGTATGAAACAGCGACATAGAGTATATACTGACACGTAGACATCGATAATAATTTGAAAAATGGAAGTGATTGAATGTAAACTAGACGTGTTGGTGTCTGACACCGAGTACGGTGTCATGTTGTCAATCTGAAGTGTTTGTGCTACATAGATTATGATCCTTCTACCTTGTTTTTGTTGGTGTGGTTTGAGAATTTAAAATTATGCTTTTTTATTTTTTTGGTGATTTGTGCTGATTTGTAGTTAATATAGTTTTGCTTTAGCTGGTGTGGTGTGTGCTGTTTGGAACACGAGGACTTGATACCTTTAGTTTTAATATTAAGCATTGAGATCTTAGGTGCCAGTTTATCTTATGCTTTGGTATCTTATAAATATGTCATATGTGTCTAAGACATCAAAGAATGAAAATTGCTTGTATACCAATTATTTCATTAGTTTGAGTGAGTGTTGCCAATTGTGGATTGCTGAAAGTAATAGTTTGTTCAAATTTCGCTACGCTGCAAAGCTATGGTGTCATTATAGCTGCTCTTTGAAAACACTTTGAACTAACTAGCGTATTGTTGAACAATAGCAATGCTGTTATTGCCGCTATTTGACAACATTGGTTTGAGTCTGAAATCCAGAGTTCTGTCTAGGATCTGTCCTGTGTATGTTTGAATGTTCACAACAAAATTTAACATATCTTTGTAATTATAATGTTTTTTGATGCTAGGTTACCAAAAGGAAAAGGAATGTCTAATGTATGTTAACAATCCCTTTTTGTGTGGGATGCATGTTTAGTACCTTTGAACTCAAGCCTTGTCATAGGGCCACTTTTTCTTCCTAATTTATGATTCTCTCTGTTTTTTACTTTTCACTTTTCTGTAGATATTGATTATTCTTTATCTGTCTCCACAGAATTTGGGACCTTATATATGATCCTAAATAAACGTTGGCCTAAAAGCCTTGAATCTGTGGCTACCATTCCTTTTTTAAGAACAGAGGTGAAACATTTTTATATAAAAAATGCATAATATGATATCGTATTTATCAGATATTAGGATAAGCGAAAATATGATAAATGTTGCTCTACTAATGTGTGGTCATTCTTCTTATCATGACAAAAATGAACTAAAAAAGAAAATGGTTTTGGTGATGTTTGTCAATCTTTAGCAACTCGACGACCAAGTATAATGAAACTTGTTTTAAAATGTGTTTGGTAATGATCACTTAAAGTTTGAAAAGCTAGTTCTTGTTTGATTAGTTTTTAAATAAAATCCTGTGAAAATTTGCTTTTGAGCTAACAAGGTCATATCTGAGTCAAACGTTTTCTCATTTCCCTCTTTTTTCTGTTTTCACTCTATCATAATTTCAAAAGAGGCATCAAAATATAAGGAAAGTCATTTGATGTATAATTTGACAAATTTAGGCAATATTCTACATTTTAAAGCTAGTTTGAATTGAAGTGTTTCTTAACTAGTTTTGATTTGAACAGTTAGTTTTCTTATTTGCCAAACATACTCTAGATATAATATTTATTTCCTCTGATTAAGGTTGATAGATGCACTGGACATGATGAAGCAAGGCGTGAAGCGTTTGCTTGTTCCAAAGAGTATTGTATGGAAGGGCATGAGTAAGCGTTTCTCGGTTATCTACCACGGCAAGTGGCTCAAGAATCCTGAATCTCCTAGCAGCAGCAGCAACAATCTACCTGTAAACCTAAACGGGAACACCTCAGCTTCTATTCGTGATAAGTACTGCTGTCTCTCCAGAGAAGACGTACTCCGTTTCATCATCGGTTGTCTTGGAGCACTAGCTCCGATCCCTCTCACTTCCATCGCTGCGCTTGGAGCAATTAATCCAAACTACAGCTATATTGAATCCTCCACTCCCGCACTCGAATCAACTCAAAAGGTTCCTCAAGATCCAAGTGCAGTTGCAGTAATAGAAAGCTTGTCAGACGGTCAGTGTAAAATCATTGGAGAAATTTCAGCAATCAAATTATGGAAATGTGATTACTTATCCGCCGCATGGGCTTTAGCGAATCTCTCGGCAGGACAGTTTGTTATGGGAGTTGAAGATAATGTTACCCCAGGGTCACCTCCTGATCTCTGCATCAATCCTGGAGCAGATAATGATTTGGTTAATGGCGGCGGTGGTTCGAGAAAACCAAAGAAATTCAGCAGTAGGAGTATAGGATTCTTCAGTAATTCTCCAAGCAATAGCTTCGGTTCAAGGAGCATGTTTCGAGGTAGAAGTGCACCTTTGACATGTAAAATGACTAGTTCATTGGCTGCTGTCATGGCTCAGATGCTATCTCATAGGGCAACTAATGTTTAGGTGACTGAGGATGAGAATGATGATGTTTTGGTTGGTGTGGTGGGATATGCTGATATATTAGGTGCTGTGACCAAACCACCTACAATCTTCATTCCTGCTAATAAACCTATTGAAGAGTTTGGAAATGAAATTCAGTGTTGAATCTTGTTTTTGCTTAAGTTCTTTCAATGAGAGTGCCTTTAGCAGTTCTTGCTTGTTTGGTGCTAAATTATATCCTATAATACATTCAGACTTAAAATTGGTTTTTGTTGTTTGCTTCTAGACAAGTTTTATTATTTGATAATGGCAATAAAATGGAATAAGCAATGTTTGCATGTGCTATGATTGATGCAGGGAGAACATGAGAAAAAAAAATAAGGAAAATGAAAAAAATTATTAGCTTCTAGAGTGTGCCATGATCGTGATATTTCAAAATTTCCACACTACTTTGGCGGCTTACATGTTTGACTAAACTATGATATTTCCTACCCAATTGCTTGCTGTCCAGGTTGTGGAACATATATACAAAAAAAATATAAATTGTTTTGTTTCTTTTTAATTAGTTGTATTTTTTAATGAACACGTGAATCTCCTCCTATGAGAGACATTTCTATTTGAGAGGTCCAAACATTGAATGTATTTTTAATAAGTAAAAGATAGTATTATTAATGTGAGGACAAGAAATACTAACAAGTTTCTTTAAGACATCTTTTAGAAAGTCTCAAACAAAATTATCTTGAAAATTATGTATCCAACACATTGAAATTTTGAAAAACATTTTTTTTCTATACAAAACTTAACAATTACTTTCTTTTTAGAATCATTAACAAATATGAGTTATTGAATTCCGATTAAAAAAAAAGAGTTATTTGAATTCTACACACCGAAAGAAACACATTGAACAAGAAATTAACCAATTTAATTTATTTTACAAGTGCAGTTAAGAAGAATAAAAGGGTATAAGTTTTCCGACAAATAAAAAAAAAGGTATGGCTTATGAATCATATCTTTATAGAATGATTGAGTTATAGAACAACACCCTTTATGTGATATTTGAGAGAGAACGATATATTTAATTCTTGAAAGATAATTCATAAATTCAAAGGAAATGTATTATTAAGGAATGAACGAAAGGGATTTGAGAAGGTGATAGATGAAAACAAGGAAGGCAGCAAAACTGCAAATTAAAGAGGAAAGGAGAAGAAAGAAAAGAGATCAAATTTATGGCAGTTTCTCCTTTAGATGACAAGCATAAAGAGAACCTATTTGACAACAGCAATAAAACTTTATATGGAACACAAATTTTTACCAATCCAACCATTAACAAACAACAATTAATATTATTATAAACTTTTATCATATTTTGAGTAAACATGAAACTTCAAATAAGTCT
>Ga0228710_1000091_pt1 | contig 73180 bp, 47 predicted proteins | sample MedpolnodulmetaG_FD_177995 | JGI IMG/M metagenome (GOLD analysis project Ga0228710, IMG submission 177995) | Root nodule microbial communities from Medicago polymorpha collected in Santa Monica, California, United States - pink nodules | ecosystem: Host-associated > Plants > Roots > Nodule...
TACTACACTAATCACTTCGCGTCTTAACATACTTAGTATTCATGCTAGCATTCTAGTTCTCGACAATCTAGTCGAGGCTCTATGTTTATCCCCACTCTTAGGATGAACTTCTACCCGATTGTACTACATATCATATTACCCTTGCGTACCCTTCGTTAACAAACAATGTTAATAATTTGTCATGCCTTTCTTTTGATTAAAACCTTGTTTAGAAATGTACTTTAGACACTTAGAATCGAGGGGTTCATAATTCAATAAAAGATTGCACGAAACGGGCCTCAAACGACATTTTTGGACCACGGAAAAATTCTCAAAAGTGCTGTGCTGAGGCTGCACGCTTAAGCGAACGCGTGAGCGAACGTGTAAGCGAACAGAAATGTCCTCTCGACGTTTTGTACGCTTAAGCGAACAGAGCATACTTAAGCGAGCATTCATCAGCCCAGAAGTGCAGAAATCATATTTTTGGTATAAAAACCTCAATTCCAAGCATCCTAAGGTACCCATTACATCCAGAAACTCATATAAACAGTATAGATCCATTGCATGGCAACAATTAACAACATTTGATCATGAATGGTACAAAGGGGTTTTCTAACCTAATTTCTTAATTAACATATCATGAATTCTCACATGGATAATCACACAAAACCAAGGTAGGAAAGCTAACTAAGAACTCACATCAAAACCAGCCATCTGCCACAACTCTAAGCTTTGATCCATATACATGCAATCCAAACCCTAACTCCTTCAATCTTGTTCTTGTGATGAAAAAAGTGAAATCAATGAGAACCAAGCTTCCATATACTTATGATATCATGAGGGAACATTGCTTAACTTGAATCAAGGTTGGATCAATCTTTAGAAAATGTTGGAGAAGAGAGGGAGGGCGACACATAGAGAAAGGGAGAGAGCAATTTCTGATTTTGCAAACCTAGTGAGAGAATGTCACAACTACAAATGAAAGTTTTGGGACAAAACACACTTAAGTATCCTCTACGTGAAAATACTGAATTGCCCTTTGTCTTAAACGTGTTCTACTTGACACTGGTAACTAAACATGCGTGTAACTACCGACATTGCATCATAAAACATTCTTCGTCCTAAATGAATTTCCTGAACATTTATCCTCTACTACGTTCGGCTGGTAATACTCCAATAACTAACGAATGGGGTATTACATTTATTGATCGACCCATGATCTTACGGGTTAAAGATTATTCATTGGTCTCTTTTATAGTCGACAAGACTCATGCGTTGCACGGGTCAAAAGTCTAGTAAATGTTAACCCGTCTCGCTATACTTAACCTAATTTTTCCCTCCACACTTTTTCATTTAATGTTTATCTAAAGTAAAATAAAATTATGTTCCGAATTAGATGCTATTTTTTGAAAATGAATAACCGTTAACCCGTCTGCCTATATCTCTTACTTATAAATGTTAACCCATCTCGCTATACTTAACCTAATTTTAACCTAATTTTTTCCTCCACACTTTTGCATTTAATGTTTATCTAAAGTAAAATAAAATTATGTTCCTAATTAGATGATATTTTTTTGGAAAGGAATTACCGTTAACCCGTCTGGCTATATCTCTTACTTATAAATGTTAACCCGTCTCGCTAATTTTAACCTAATTTTTCTCACCACACTTTTGCATTTAATGTTTATCTAAAGTAAAATAAAATTATGTTCCTAATTAGATACTATTTTTTTGGAAATGAATAATCGTTAACCCGTCTGGTCATATCTCTTACTTATAAATGTTAACTCGTCTCGCTATACTTAACCTAATTTTACCTTAATTATTCCCTCCACACTTTTGCATTTAATGTTTATCTAAAATAAAATAAAATTATGCTCTTAATTAGATGCTATTTTTTTGGAAGGAATAACCGTTAACCCGTCTCGCTATACTTAACCAAATTTTAACCTAATTTTTCCCTCCACGCTTTGCATTTAATGTTTATCTAAAGTAAAATAAAATTATGTTCCTAATTAGATGCTATTTTTTTGGAAAGGAATAACCGTTAACCCGTCTGGCTATATCCCTTACTTATAAATGTTAATCCGTCTCGCTATACTTAACCTAATTTTAACCTAATTTTTCCATCCACACTTTTGCATTTAATGTTTATCTAAAGTAAAATAAAATTATGTTCCTAATTAGATGCTATTTTTTGGAAACGAATAACCGTTAACCCGTCTCACTATATCTCTTACTTATAAATGTTAACCCGTCTCGTTGTACTTAACCTAATTTGAACCAAATTTTTCCCTCCACACTTTTGCATTTAATGTTTATCTAAAGTAAAATAAAAATATGTTCTTAATTAGATGCTATTTTTTTGGAAAGGAATAACCATTAACCCGTCTGGCTATATCTCTTACTTATAAATGTTAACTCGTCTCGTTATACTTAACCTAATTTTACCTTAATTTTTCCCTCCACACTTTTGCATTTAATGTTTATCTAAAGTAAAATAAAATTATGTTCCTAATTAGATGCTATTTTTTTGGAAAGGAATAACCGTTAACCCGTCTCGCTATATCTCTTACTTATAAATGTTAAGCCGTGTTGCTATTCTTAACCTATTATGTTACATTACGGTACCAAGGACGATGTCATGGAAATATTATTTTATGGTACAGTACCAACGGCTATGCTTTTTAATATTATGAAATATTATATGACAATCATGACATTCATCTAAACTATTTTGTTACCTGTTACCGTCAAATATTACCTTCGATATGACCCGTCCGTTAGCACGGGTCAATGGTCTAATAAATTCTAACTCATGACTCAGATTAAATACACCTTTTTTAACCCTAAAATTTCACACTCACTTGGTTGTCACATTGTTTACAAGTACCACCGCCCCCGTGGAGCAACCATCGTCCTCAAATACTCAAGTGTCTCCCAGACTTTCAATTTATGTCCACTCCAAATACAAAACTATTCAAATGAACAAACCAGAGTTAGGTCTAGTAGAATAGGCTACACTCTCATAGTTTAGTTCCGACTGAAAGATTAATCGGTAGAAATAGCTATGAGAAACTAAAAGCGTATCATTCAAATGCAATATTAATATGTGGGACCCATCATAATTTTTTAGGGATTGTAATGTTGCAGAAAAATTATACCAACCGTTAGTTTTAATTTGAAATGGTATGGTGGAGTCCATTTCATTTTTTTTTTTGTTACCATGTTATATATATAAGGTTTTCACTGTTGACGGTGGTTAATAATCCCTGTCGAAGAATCTGTGAGGCACACATGGACTCTCCCCGTCCCAACCAAAATCTTCATACACAATGGTCAGGAATCGTACTCATGTCCGTTTGTTTGAGGGGTCTGGATACTTTACTACTTGGATTCATCATTTATTGGTGGATCCCATTTTATCCATCATTGATTGTACTCTTTAAAAAGAACGTGTTGTATTTATTCACTTCAACTCAAAAATATTATAAGTGTGTACCTACGTTGCAAAAATACACTTTTTTTTATTTGTGTGTAGTATTTTTATTTAGAATTGTAACAAGTATTTCTCTAAAAAGAAAAGTATTTCTCGACATGATGGGTTGGTTTTTTTCTTCTTCTTTTTCTTAGACTACCCGTGAAGCAACTCTTTCAACTTAAACACGTATGCAAGTCATGGAACTCTCTCATCTCTAATCCCAATTTTGCCAAAAAGCATATTCTCATGTCAAAAACACGCAACCACCCTCTATTGTCAAGGGGACAAAACTCAGGTGCCTTTGTACGTCACTGAAGCATGGAATCGCTATGCTAGTGAAGTGTTCGGTACTCGGCTTATTTTTACATAATTTAGTTGCGAGTGAAATTTATGGTTTTCTCGTATAAAAATATCCTATTAGTTTATGTATTTGAGTTTCTTTGTTGATGTAACAACATTGTTTTTGACTTTTCTGAATTTTATTGTTATGCTTTTAATGTCAATGGAAGAATTTAGCTCTTTGGAAAATCTAGGAAAAAGAGTTCTATGTTATTTACATAGCCTAGGATTGATTATTTCATTAATAATTATAAGATTGGTTCTACTTCTTTCTTTAGTGACATATTTAAAGAAGCTGGTCTTCATACTTAGGGCACTTGTTCTTAGAAGAGGATAGAATACTATTTCACCCTTTAGAAAATCCAGGAAAAAAAAGGTTACCTTGCATAGCTTTGGATACGATTATTTCACTCAAAATTCTAAGATTGTTTCTATTTATTTTTTTAATAACAAAAGTAAAAAAAACTTAGGGTCCAAGACTTCCCATATATTTACTACTTTTATCCAGTGGGAGTGCTTGTAAGTGGCACAGTTAATTGGTAGGCATGTGACGCTAGTAGTTTTTCACGAGTAGTTGTTTCTCTTGATTTGGGGGTGGAAATGTGGAATCATATTAAAAGCTTTTGCCTCTTGGGTAGGAGAACGGATTATGAATCATTGTTGTTTAGTTTGAAGTTTTTTGTCTACAATACCAAACATGCCACTTTTGATATTCGTGAGTTTCAAATTTCAGAACTCATGTATAAGTTGTTTCTATAAGTGGAGTTTAGAGTTATGTGGTGGTTAGCTGAAGCCACAAGTTTATGTTGAGAGTTTGATATCACATTGTTTTATGTAATAGGATGTAGAGGCTATATGTTATGTCACTTGAACATGAGATCCACTACAACATACCAGCTTGTAAGGTGAGGATTGCCTCCTCTTTATATACTCTTCTCGAGAGTCTTGTCTATCCGATGTGGGACTTGGGTTTTTCCCAATAGTTTCTTTCTATTTATGTCATTTATTTTATGCTTGTTTTGATTATTGGTGACTTAATGGATCATTGTTAGTTATGTTTGAATCTACAACTTGATAAATTGATATGTTATTTGCACTAGTTTGTTAGTTAGAGTTGTTCGTTCTCTCGTTGTGCATTTCGTTTTACATAGTCCACAATCATGTGTTGCATTAGATAGGTTTGATTTTCTTAGATTGGAGTTAAGATTTAGATGTTTCATGTCTGCTACACTACACAAATTTGTTAATGGATTCAAAAGATGTTGGAAAGATGTTAGCACAAAAAGGATTTAACGAACTAAGTTATACATATTTTATAAGTTCTTGCTCATACATTTAGAATGGTAGCTAATTGAATGGTTGCATTGCTCAGTTAGACCTTATAGAAATTAATTAGTGTTTACATTTAGATTTATGATTGGAAGGGGTTGAAATGATATGCAGCCAACTACTTTTTTATCCTGCCATGATTGGAAAGTCCAAATTCATAAATAATTGATGTCATCAGGAAATCATTCTCATTCCAAATTTAAAACTTCGGACAAGACACGTTTGCAGTGTAAAGAGAAATGAAAGGAAATATGTCTAACATTATGTCCAATTAGAAATGAAATGAAACATGGGAAGTGTGTCTCGGGTTTCATAATTTTTTTACATAACACCTTCCGTAACTGCACACAATCACGCAGACAATAAGTACTTACGCAATCGAGATCAAACAATCCATATCTCATATACGTTAATTTAAATTTTTAAAAAGAAAATTTGTTTGAAATTTGAACCGTTTGATATTAATCGGAAGCTCACATAGTCACTGACAATATGAACATGTGCACTCAATAAATGCAAGAATCTCAGTCTTTTAAAACTTTTCATCTCTACACCAAAATCTATGAGTGATAATCATAATAGTTACACTATTTCAGTCATATGATAGTAAGATCACAAACTTTAGAGTAGAAAATTTTGAATACTTTTCTGCTGATTTCATAGTTGAGTTGATTTCATTAATCACTTAATGTCACATTGATATAGAGAATTATAATGGAATTTTTTAGTCAAAAACATAAAGGATATTCTCTAACTTCATCCAAATAAGCACAATAGATGGTAAAGTAGGCTTACATATTTTCCTAATTGGTTTTCGTATATAAATACATTAATAAATTATGTAAGCATTGCATTTGGATTTTAAAAATAAACAATTGGCTTGCATAAATGATTGGGAAATTAGACAACAATTCATTAGTTGCAATCACTATATTTTCAAGTCAATCCCAAAAGCAATTAACATTAATTTCATTTTTAGTCCTTAGAGAGTCTTAATGAGTAGCATCTACAATTCCTAAAGAATTGTTCTTTAACTTGACAATGATCAAAGGATTGTAAACTGCTTGTAATGCCTTAATCCAGTACCTCAATTTTGTCCGACTAATTAAAAAAAATTCAAACATAAATATGATTTTATTAAGCTTGTCATAATTTAATTTCCACAAAAAGGTCAAAAAAAATCAAATAAAAGATCCATTCATTTAATTAGTCCATCACTGGCGTTTACTCATTTGCACTCCAAATTAGGGGTGTTCGCGGTGTGGTTTGGTTCAGTTTTGAGGGTAAAAGTCATCCGAACCGCAAGCTGAAAAAACATGCGGTTTGGTTTGGTTCGGTTGACTTTAAAAATAAAATCCGAACCAAACCAAACCAATGTGGTTTGGGTTGGATCGGTTGGTGCGGTTTTTTTTAGACGATACAATTTTTTGTTTCCAATATTAAAATCAAGTTAAAAAGCCGAAACACAACATATTTTCAGCAATGTTTTAAATTTCATCAAATATTACAATTTCATTTTCATTTTACAATGTTTACAACAACATAGACCAAATTAAAAACATGGACAAAACGTAATCCTATTTTGTAAGAAATGCAAAAGACTAAGATTTTATCATTCTCTAAAATTTCAAGTAGCACATAAATACGTTTTTTAAATAAAAAGAAAAGAAGGAATCTAACAAGAGAGAAAATATGACATTTTATAAAAGTTTCCATTGAATTTCTATGAGTATTGGTTTAGGTGAGATTAGTTTAATTAACATTTTTCTTATGTTGCGGTTTGGTTTGGTTTGGTTCAGTTGGTAAAATGAAAACCGCAAACCAAACCAAATCATGCAGTTGAGCAAGAAAATGATCCGAATACATCCGAACCAAATGCGGTTTTTTGCGGTTTCGATTTGGGTTGGTTCGATTTACGGTTTTTCTATTGTATTGGTTCGGTTTTGAACACCCCTACTCCAAATCACAAAATTGAAAAATGATAAAAGAGATTACACTCTACTTTGATATATTTTGATATAAGTCAACTTTATTATTTAGTAGTTTTTTTAGTCTTGCAATTATTAACCACAAGAGGTATTGCTTAGCACAAACACAACTATACCATGTTCGATTCCTCACATTTGTTTTTACTATTTTTTTTTCATTGAAAAACAACATAATAAAAAAAGAACAATTCAAGAGCTATTTTTTTTCCTACCTGTTATCTTTTTTAACATATTTTGAGCACACAATGTAGGATATGTCTATATGAATGATCATCCCAAATCTTCTTTTTCATTTGCTTTTCATTATTTCTATTTTGAGCTTTACGGTTTTGGTCTCATCACAATCCAACTTCTAGCTTGACAGAAATTTGGCATTTTCCCCACACTTTAACCTAATTTTTTAGTATAAATAGGATCTATATAATTTAGAACATCAACCCACACCAAATCTACCATAACCATACACAAACTCAAGCTTCTTTCTTGTAAACTCAATAACCCAAATCAAAACCAATTTTTCTTCTTTAAGCATGAAATACTCAATCAACCAACAAATATTTGTAGATTCTTGGAAAAGAGCTCATAATGTAGAGAGAAAAAAAGAAAAACTCATCATCTTCGTCCAACACTCGCCACGAGCAACCCCTATCACCACCACTAATGAATATTAGTAGTTGCTTCGGCTTCTATTTGGCGTTGATTTTGTTAAAAAGGTTAACTGAATGTGACACATTTTTAATCTTTGAGATTTTAAGACACAAGTTGAGACATCTTGATCATTCACAAATTGGTTTTTATAACAAATTAATGTGCAAAATATTATTTCAAAAGGGATTAATTGGATGTGATATATTTTTAATTCTTGAGTTTTCAAGACATAAGTTGTGACAACTTGATCATTCTAAAGCTCGTATCTAAAGTTACATATTTTTAAGGGTTAAATAAGTTTTTCGTCTCTATAAATATAACGAATTTTGATTTTAATCCCTAAAAAATTAAACCGAATGTTTTCATCCTCATAAAAAAAATTATTTTGTTTTTGGTCCTTAATGACCATTTTATGTTCATTTGAATGTCAAGATTATAACTCTTTTATGTTCAAATTGTATCAATTTTATGTTTGTTCATTATGTTCAACCTTTATATATTCATATTATATTAAAAAAAATGTCAAAAACATGTCAAAATTATATCCATTAGGGACCAAAAACAAAATAAAAAATTTTGTGAGGATAAAAACATTAGGTTTAATATTTTAGGGACTAAAATCAAAATTCGTAATATTTATAGGGACGAAAAACTTATTTAACCCTATTTTTAATCATTGAGTTGTGGGACACAATTTGATAGTTTTGTTGATTTTCTTTTAAAAACAAACAAAAAAACAAATATTTGAAACAAACCAACCAACAAATATTTTTTACCCAAGGATTGGGTAACTTTGATTTCACCATCACACCGAGATATACGTAAAAGTAAGAGACCACTCTTTTCAAGCACAACAACGAAATATTTCTACTTCTCTCTATTTAACCACACTCATTTTCATTTAATAAGTGAATTTTATTTGTGATTAAATAAATATTTTAAAGTTGACTATACTTTGCACAATTAAATTAAGGTAGCCATTTTCTAACGGATTTTGTAGAGTGTTAATATATTTTCTACGCATAACCGATTCATGAATTTTAAAATTTGGTTTTAAAGACTTTTTTTCCCCTGTTTTTAAAGGCATTGCCCAATGTTTTCCCTATTTAAATAACCTTTGGTGACAATTTCATTTGCTTTTGAGCAACCCTCAAATATTAAGTCATGTCACTTTGTAATGATTTTTTTTGACACATAACACTTTGTTTTGAATCCAATATAGACTGGGTGGGTTTTTGCTGAATTTTGTTGAAGAAATTTGAAAGGAATATATGAACATTTATTCGATTCTTCGTTTTATAGAATTCATCTTTAAAATTGATTATTAATTGTAGTATACATTTCAGCGTGACAGGTTCATTTAGTGACATACATCACCCTATTGGTCAAGGTGGTTAATGCCAAAATTCTTTCAATTATGTACATTTGATAATATGAAGTTATGAAATCGTCATTATTTGTCTATCTATACTTGCATTTGTGTTTGACAACTTTATAAAGTATCAAAATTCTTTGTAGTTCAAGTATAGCTTCCTGATCTACACAATTTTTTAGCACTGTATAAAGTTATCAAATACAATTGCAAGTATAAATTGACAAAAAAAATATGATTTCATATTTCTTAATTATTAAGTCTACATAATAGAGAAAGCATTAGCAGTAACTGTCATCACCAATGAAGTTGTTTTTATCACTAAATGGAATGACACCTTGCTGTGCATCATAATCAATAATCAATTTCAAAGTTGTATTCTCTAAATTGTATAAAACTAGAAGAATGGAAAGATGTTCACTAATTCCTTGCAAATTCCTTCACGGAGTTCAGTAATAAAAAACTTAAATTCAACTTAGATAGGATTCAAAAAACGAGGTTGATCTCACAAATTATTTTCCTTTATTTCTTTAAGAATATCTATCCTTTTTTCGAACATCTGAATTTCGAAAAACATTTTGAGTTATTAAACAGTGAAATTCGCAAAGTTATCATACTAATGTTTTTATTTGGATTTTGGGGATGACCAAACTAAAAGTGAATATAGAGTAGTCATCTTATTTTTTTTAATGCAAGGGTTGCAACATAGTAACCAAACTAAAAGTATGTTTGATTTTGTTTGATTTATATTAAAACCAGTGGAAAGATGAGCATGTTAAATCCTCTTTTCTATTGTTGTTAACTGTATATAAAAAAAGATATCAATTTTGTCATATACATGATAAAATAATTTTAACAAATAAGAGAAAAATAAAGTTTTTATAGTATTCAACGTTGTTTCCATTGTAGTGAATTGTGTTCGGAGAACCCAAGTTCAGTTCATGTGTGTCACATTTTTTGGTCAGGTTATCCTTACCTCACGGTCGAACCTCGGATTACTAAAGCCTTTTTTCCATGGAAATCGGAGGGTTAACGAAAAAAAAAAAAAAATTGTTTCCATTAAAGTGAATTGTTTAATTTTTCTTTCATGGGATTTAATTTAACTAATTTATTAATTGAATTGATATTAACTCCAAATTTAATTCTACCTTTCAAAAAAAAAAACTCCAAATTTAATTCTGCTCGAAACTAGTATTTGTAGTTGTAGCTAACGATTCAATAATTACTTTTATATAAAAATTTATAATTCAAATCAATTTTACATAATATATTTAAACACAAATCATTTTACTTTTAACTTTTTTTTTGAAGAGGCCAAAATGAAATATATTGCCACTTAAATTTTACTTTTAACTTAATTTTAGTCCGAATCAACTCTGCGAATCAATTCACTCGAGATCATCCACTATTGTCCGAGTAAAACTAAACATACAATCAGCTAAATATGTGTATCAACTAACAATGTATTGTCTTTCTGCACGACTTTTGCAGTTGAAAAGACCTTTTATTCAACAATAATAAACATTTAAATCACTACAAAGTGCAAATAGTAACATGGAGCCATGTTCCACTATCAATATTGATCATTGGTGAGTCAATATTAAGAGCAAAGATATATTGACTCTTCCAAATCTTGGCCCTTGATTTCAATATTAACCTCCTTCAATGTTGAGGTTAAATTCTAACCACTCTTCTGAACTCCATAAAATTCAATATTATTTTTCTTGTTCGGATTAAAATAGATCATAATCCCATGGATATGAGCTAAAAGTTGCCTTGCATATGACCGATCAAGCACAAACTTACTGGCGAGGATACTTCATCAACTCAATCAAGAACATTTCAATTCCCCTGAAAAAAGGTAAATGGCTAAATTAATGGAAATTTATCAATAGTTGTATAGTTCCCTTCAGATACAAATGCACATCATGATTAAAAGGTAAATGTGTGTTTGTCTTTAGTTGCACTTTTGACTCTCAAGTATCACAATTGTGTGATTTTAGCCGCCCATTTTTTTGAGCTATAATTATTTGGTAGTCTTCAGCCCAATTTCCTCCAAAATTTACATTGAAATAGTCTCATTTATCGACATTGCACCCAACTCTCATAGTCAGCGTCATTTTTATTTAAAGTTAAAGTAAAAAAACACCAAAATAATCACATTGAAATCGAACAAAATCCCTAATTAGGGTTTCAAATTCTTTTTGGTTTTTTTTGCGTTTTTTTTTTAATTTGAAAGAAAAGCAAAACGGGTTTTGAGAGTTGGGTTCTAAGTCAGTAAATGATCCCACTTCAACATAATTCGGATAAAAAATTAAGAGAGGGACTACCAAATCACAGATGGGGGAAACATAAGGACCTAGATCACTCAAAAAGATGGAGGACCAAAATCATACAATCACGAAACTTGATGGGTTAAAAGTGCAATTAGAGAGAGCGAGAGAGTTACTTTAGGATTAACTCTGATTTGAGTTACTGTGCTTACTAACTCATTATAAATATTGAATTTCACCGATCAAACTTTTGATTACCGTCCTATTATGTTAATGCTAAAACACAAAGTTTTACATAATCTAAAATTTGTAGCTATATAATCTAACAATTGATGTTCACTTATTTTTTTTATTTTTAAAAATACTATATGTTTATTTGAATTTCGAAAATTACTATAATTGATCTACTCAATTGGTAAAATTCAATATTTATAATATGTAACTCGCCCTAAAAAAAGGAATGTAACTTAGTTCAGAGTTACTCTCTCTCTCTCCAGAAAGCATTGCGGGTAATTCCTCAACGGCACTGTTTTTTGGTGATCAAATAGAAATTCTTGCCTGGCAAATCCATGTCACGATAGACGTGCCATTTCTGGTATCTCCGTTCTCCATTTAAAACAGGTCTAAGCCTAGGAGCACTAGTACAAGTCAAACAACAACATCCTCTTAAATCCTTTACACATTTTCTGCAGCATCTGCAAGACAAATTGAAGAGAAAAATATAAATCCCCAAAAAGCTGGTTAATTCTCAGTTAAAAAGAAGACAAATGCAAATGAGAAAGGAGTCTTACAGAAAAAGCAAATTACAGTCAAGATTTGCACAATTCCGATGTCTGAGTTCACTGACTCCTGCATTACATATGTAGCATTTTGCAAACTTATCATCTTTAGAAACTGGAGTTGTCCCACCTTCCGTAATGGCCTGAGGATGGTCAACAGGAGGAGGGAGAGACAATCGGGAATCAAATACAAATAAATTTCCTATCCATTCTGCTGGACCTTCATTCTTTATATAGTTAGAAACACCTCCCTTCAGGGTATACAAATTCTGAAATCCATGCTGCCTGCCACATGGCATCAAGCAATATATCAAAATTAGCAAAATTCTAAAATCTACATTTTTGTTCATGATCTGTCTCTTGAGCGCGATAAGTTGATGTATCTCCTATGAAGATGATACTTTAACTTGGACTAATGCAAGTGGGGATAATGAGCCTGTGACCTACAATAGGAGGCAAACAGCAGCGTGCAATGGCACAGGAAGTGTGATGCCAAAGAGGAGGAAGACATCTACAAATCTAGTAGTGATTAAAGTGATAAAGATGAATAATTTAATCGTGATGATGATGATCTTTGATTTCTATTGTAGAACATTCATATGAGTTTTAATATTTGGTTACTTTAAGTGTTAGAGATTTAAGCTTCTTTATTTGCTTGACTTTTGTTGGTATTTAAATGTATTTTTGATCAAGACTTGTGACTTTTTATTGCTAATTATGAATATTTCACGAGTTTTTAGTTATTTGTTTGATTTTAAATAAAATACATTATGTTAGTATTGTTCATGTAATTTGTCCAAAACATTATCAGATACATGTTTGTAGTATTATTCATGAAATTTGTAATAGCAGTTAGAATAAATACACCAAATGCTAACTGATAAGATTTGTTAATTCTAATTGTAATCAATATCCTAATTCTAATAATAAAGATATGAATTTGCTTCTTTGATTCTAAACTAATGCAAGGAAGCAAAATAAAAATCATGAAGTAATAATTTACCTCAGTATTGTAGAATACACATCGCAGCGAATCCCTCCTGTGCAATACATCAATATGTTTGTATTTTCTTTATCTACATTTGATAAAGGGTCTGAAGCAGTGATCTGAAAAGGGCATATTAAAGAGGAGTACATTAACAACCATTAAGGAAACAAAAATCTCAAAAGTTGCAACCAATGATGCATGGATCCCAACCTAAGATGCACGAAAATCACAGTATAACACTGAGCCAGATGAAAAAATTAAGTTAAATGAAACCCATATTGGCAGCTAGAAGCCTAGAACGCTGCGTTCTTATCATAGTAAATGTAATAAATCAAAACGTTTTTTTTGTGAAAATCAGTATTAATATTTAATGTGTAAAAACCAAGATTTTATAGCATTATGTCAACTAAAAAAGTTCTACATCTTGATGGCATGTTTCAGCTTATCATGAGATCATATCAAATCCCAAATCGGCCCACATTTGATCAGTGAGATATCAAAATATGATTGTACCTCTTCTTGAGACAGTCCAAATGAAGTGCTCCTGAAGCAGTCTACATTAGGTCGCTGAGCTCCACGGAAATGTCCAATGTCCCACTCATAACCTGTATAATGGCAACAATACTATATTCAGACTCAGAAGTTATAACCATGACAACGATGAATAGTCTAAGTACACATATAAAATGAGCAACAAACTTTCCTTTTGAGATCATCATGTCATTGCCAAAAGAAGTCATTCACTAAACAGTGTTAGACTATAATATATTAGCATTTGCTTTAGAAAATAGTGAATTATATTATGCTTATCAGCCAGGGAATAGGCTACAAGCCTACAACAACTTAGCCACTGGTCATTCATCTTAACCGTTCAAATATTTTTCATAAATATATCTAATGTAGAATTGTGGTTCAACTAGCCTTAGCATCTATATATGTAGGATCTGATTTATATAGACTAACCGTGTAATTTTTTTTTACACATACATCAAATCAAATCACACCATATAGATATTTGTAGGAATATTTTATGAACTAACCTATGAAAGTGACGTTACAATGTGATTTGATATATGTACAAAAAAGTGTACAGTGACAGTGCATAAAGAAATACGCACACACTAACATATATCTCCCCTAAATATATCTAATGTGGAATTGTTGTATAGGATTGAGTATTAGGTAGTAAAGAGCTGGGAATAAAGTAAGCTCAATGCTGCAAAGATGAGAGTGGTCACATAAGACAAGAAAGGATTGAGTGGAATAATTTAATGAAAAAGTCAAGGTAGCTCCCATTATAGAAGAGATGGTAGAGTATCGTCTTAGGTGATTTCAACACGTATAGAATGGACTAACAGAAGCATTGGTAAAGAAGGCAGACCAAATGAAGTATATTCCAATAGTTAGAGGTTGAGGAAGACTGAATAAAACTTAAGTATACACAGTAAGATATATTTGGATTTAAATGATCGGTCATTGGATATGATACATGACAAGATATTATAGCATCCTTGTAGATGCTTTTCTTGCCAACTAAGCCCATTTAGGGCCAATTGCAGCACCCATGTAGATGTTCAGTTCTTTTTGCCTTTGCTGGCCACCGGAATTTGAGCAGTTTCACATTGCGGTGACTGGTGAGTAAGACCTTTTATTTGGCTAATTCTTCACAAACAGGTACCTCACCATTGCACTCATTCCCTAGCCTTTATCGGCCAAAGCTCCTTCTCAGCATGTATGAGATCTCTCTAGCCATCAAGGGTGCACTCGTTAAATTATTCAAAAAGTCTCCGAGAAAGGATTGTGAATCAACAATTTTTCCAAATATTATGATGTGCAACTATCTCGTAATGATAACTCTTTGAACATGTCATTCAGAAAGTCCTCTCTAAGGATGGATGTAATTCACATAAGGCATTTGATTCCGGTGCCAGAGAGTCTGAACCCAGATCAGAATATTACAAGGAAACAGAAAAGGGGGTAAATTAAATTAAGGAAATAAAGGTAGATTCATTTTGAAACTGTAGAACGTTTACCATTTCTCACATCCAATATAATGTAATCTCTGTCAGGATAATCTTTTGAATTAGGATCATTGATGGCTTCTAATCTTTCTCTCCATTCTGAAGGAGCTAAAGGTAACGCCCGCATTGAAGGATCGAGCAATGGAAGATTTGATGTGCCACCTTCAAACTGCAGACAAATGAAAGTCATAAGTCGATAGTGTTGTTGTAAAGCCACAACTATTTATCATATAATGTAATGGCACAAACATGTTTGGATGTAGGATTTTGGAAGGGCGGGGAGAAGAGGGCTTTCAATTTCGTAAAATCTCAAATATATACCAAAATATAGACCAAGTCCTCCAAAATCCTCAATCCAAACATACCTTGAGATAAAGGAAAAAGTAAAAGTAGACAGCCATGCCAATGCGAATAAGCTTAATCTGTAGAAAAGAGGCATAAATATGGCTTACCTGCACTAATGAAGGTTTATACCGCAACTTCAATACTGGAAAGGTATGTCCAGTTTCTGATGGAGATATCTGAACCAGGATATCAGAAAACCTGATATCCTCTTTTATCCAGTTGACATACGCCATAGCGTCTTTCGATGGCCCACTATACTGTAGTAATGTTCATATGAGAAGGACATATTTGAACTGCAAAACACTGCATGGAAGACTAGTTCTTTTTTCTTCATAAGACAACAAACCACTAGTACTTGATCGTGTAAACTAACCTGTGCATTAATCCCTTGTTCATTCAAATAGATTCTTCCATTGATGTCTAGACCCTGTCAACAAACTAAAAGTTATACATGGGGAGAGACGAAATTTACAACGAATTTTGACAACAAAAAAAATATTGAAAATTCATCCACTACGGATGCCGATTCCCTGCAGTCAAGCAACCCCGCATTCAACTCAATCTTAGTCCTTAGATTCACTGAATAGTATAATGAATCTAAGGACTAATATTGAGTTGAATGCAGGATTCCCCCAACTGCAGGGAATCCGCATCCTACCACTACTCCATCATTGTTGTCATTACAACTGACAACATAAACTTAACCATTGTTGAAGCATCCACACGTTGGTGAAAGCATTCATCAAGAAATTAATTTAGCGCCGGCAATACTGTACTTCCTACTGAGCTCATGATACCAGAATTCAAGTAATCACGTCACGATACTTAGGGCCCCGTTTGTTATAGATCTTTTTTACAATAACAACCAAGTTTTATCTCACGACCATGTGATTCTCTAACAACATATTCACTGACAACGTATATATATTTGAAAATATGTGATTTTTATTATGTTAAATCTTTAACAATGAACGTCTAAATGTCATAAAAAAAAAATTAATATCTAAATGAGTTAAATTTATATACAGTAAGTTTTACACATGATGATGTGTTGCCATCAATAAATAAGGTATGACAAGTCATGTGTTTTTAACTTATTAAATTACTCAATGTCAAAATTACTTTTGTAATTTATAACAAATAAGTTCAAAACAACTTCCACTATTTTTCACTAAGTTTTCATAAAAATAATTTTCAAAACTATGAAGTAAAAATCACTTACTTTTAATCTATAACAAACGGACTCTAACTCAATTCAAATATCTAAGAAAAAGAAATATACTATATAGAAGCAGAGTCATATGTATTGTACACTATGTACCATTGACATAGACACACATATACGAACACGTCCACACACGCAATCTTTTGAGAAAATGACATAATTGAATGTAATCAGATGTGCTCAAGTTGGACATCAGACACATTTTCGATCAAAACTAGAATAAAAGGTTGTACATGATGTAAAATTACAATAAAATTAGAAGCATTTGTTGAATGAAAAATTAAAATTAATTGAAGCTCCAAAAGAAAAGAGAAAAGAAAAAAAAAAAAGAACCTCGGATTCCACGAAAGAGAGATGTTTGGCGACTAGTTGTTGTGGGTCATTAATGAAGACAAAATGGTAGAAATTAACAACCACAAAATCATCAAAATTATTCTCCTCCTCTTTTGAACTTGAATTTTGTATTCGTCGAGCAGCTAATGGCTTGAGAAGATGGTGGGTAAGAGAGGTATAAGAAGAAGAAGAAGAAGAAGAAAAACAGTTGTTGAATTTGAATTTGAATTTGAATTTGAAGAAGAAAGGGTGGTTGTGGTTATGAAATTGAAGAAATGAAGAAGATACATGAGTGAGTAGTGCAGTGTGTGTACCTGACAATGAGATAGCCTCACTGCACCACCTCATCCTCACCATGAGATAGATAGCTTATTCTCCAGTGTAGTATGATATATGTTATCATGGTTTATCTCATGGTATAGACTAGGGAAAATATTTAGGGTGCATTCGGTTTGCAAAACAGTAAGCACCGGATAGAACAATACAACACAAGGCAGAACAATACGGGAAAATTTTTTATGATATTGAATAATTTTTTGTTTTATATGATTTTTGGGGAATCAAATGCTATTTTGGTGTTTTAAACAACTTGTAGGTGAGACAAAAAGTTGTGATGTGGTTTGGTGAGGGACAAAAATTCCAATTTTTGTCATGTCTCTTGCTTCCAGTTTGTTCTGTCCCTAAAACAGTTTTACAAATCAAACACTGGACAGCTGGAGTTGTTCTGTCTTGTCCTTCATTTTTTAACAAATCAAACGCACGTCTTTGTTATCATCGGTACCTTTAACTTATTTTAGATTAAAAAGAATTATTAAAATAAATTATTTAGACGAAAGAGAATGAATGATTGATAGAGAAATAAGAATAAAGGTACCCCTTAAAGTTATGGATTGAATTTGTAAGAGTAGTTGTGATAGTCCTTCAATGTATCAAAATTTTAAAAGAGCCTCTGATTGCTCATTATGTTGGTCAAAATAGTCACTGACGCTAAAATAATCTCTCAATACTCACAATAAATATTTTCATATAGGGACTAAAATGACAATAAGTAAGAATGTATAAGGACTGATATGATAATAAGTATGTATATTGAATGACTGATATGACAATATTAACGAAGAATTTTAATATTATTTTGACTAACAAAGTGCACAATTCTTGACTATTTTGAAATTTTGATTCAATGAAGGATTTTGTGACTACATATTACACATTCAGGGACCAAAACGACTATTACCCCAAAACTAACACTTTGGTTTTAAATGAGCCTCACCAATGGATACTGTGTGGTATTGGTGCTCGGATTAGTTGGAAATTGAGTCGGATAAAAAATTTCTAAAAATAATAATAATAACATAAAAAAAACTAAAGACATTGTTAATATTTCGTATATGTTTGGTATCACCTTAACTGTGTCAAAGTTAAATATGTCAAAATTATGATAGCTCACAATAATTTTGCAAAAACTATAAAGTATAACTTTTAAAAAATCACAATTTAAAATAAATCGTCATGATTCTTACACACTCACCTTCATATTGAACATAGGCTTAATAACATATGACAACCAAGGGGATGAAAAACCTAGGGGTGGACTACACGAGATAATACCAAACAACATTAAGACCATTTTATCAGATACCATTTCATTTTACTATTACCTCCAAAAATACAAACTTTCTAGAACACCCTTCTTTCTACACAAATAAATTTTTTTACCATAACCCATCTTATTTCTCACAATTTTCTCTCGACAAAAATTAATACTCAAACTAGTATTAACATTATCATATTGAAGTCAAACTTGTCATGCTTCATTGTAATATTGAAGGACTGATATGACACTATTAACAAAGAATTTTAATATTATCGACTATTTCGACTAATGAAGTGCAGAATCAATCACTATTTTAAAATTTTGATTCATTGAAGGATCATTATGACTACTCATACGAATTCAAGACCAAAATGACTATTACCGCAAAACTAAAACTTTGGCTTTAAATGAGCCTCGCCAATGGATACCGAGTGGTATTGGTGCTCGGATTAGTTAGTAATTGAGTTGAATAAAAATATTCGAAAAAAAAATAATAATAACATAAAGAAAATAAAGACATTGTAAATATTTTGTGTATGTTTGGTATCACGTTAAATGTCTCAAAGTTAAACATGTCAAAATTATGGTGACTCACATTAATTTTACAGAAGCTATAAAGTATAGCTTTTACAAAATCACCGTTAATAACATACCACAACAAAAGGGAATGAAAAACCCACTGGTGGACCACCATGAGATAATACCAAACAACATTAGGACCATTTTACCACAAACTATTTCATTTTACTATTACCTCCAAAAATACAAACTTTCTAGAACACCCTTCATTCTACGAAAATAAAAAAATTTACCATGACCCTTTTTATTTCTCACAATTTGCTCTCGACAAACATTAATACTCAAACTAGTCCTGGCATTATCATATTACAGTCAAACTTGTCATGCTTCATTGTAAGAGAGAACTAATGTGTCATTGTGTTAACAATAGTTAAAAACAATTCAAAAATATTTTTTCAACCATCGAAAAAATTATTGGGATGAGTCGCGGAAGAGGTCGCTTTTTCTAAAACATTTTTTTGTACTACCCAAAATTATACAAGCAGACTATCAACCACGAGTCCTAGGATAACGCAGTGTAGTTACAATTGTAAAAAAGTTCTATTGCATTGTAGGAATTGTATCAACCACGTCGTCATATTGATTGTGTCATCACTCATTTACAAAATTGGGTATCCCTTGAGGTACGCCCCAAGAGTCATACCTCCACTATATAAACACTGGTGTTGTATGTAAACTCTCTTATATAGGACTTCTAGAAATTTTTTAATTCACACACAAACACACACAGTGTTCCAACAATCCCCCACTTCAACAAGATGGCATACCTCTGGAGGTAGGGAAACAAAATCAAAAGATTTACAGTCCTCAAAATACCCTCTGCTAGGTTTAGACATGTTTACTCTATTGTCCAAATCATCACTGCCTTCTGTGAGTGTAAAGTCGAACACTCTTTTTCTAGGCTTAAAACACAACACAGAACTTTGGGCAATCACGATTTGAAGCTTAACATCAGAACCAAGCAACAATCTCTCAGGTGCCGACTGTGTAGGTGTGTGTCAACAATCTATCAGAGACGGTTTTTAAATTAGGGTTTTCAGATCGGCTAACCGAATGTGGAGGGGAGATCTTATGCATCTTCTTTCTGCGTTGAGATTACTCACAATCAGAAAATGGTTGAAAACACATTGACAATGATTCCTTATGCTTGCCTCTTTTTGCTTTGAGATTACTCACACAATCAAAAAATGTTTTCCATTCTTTCTGCCATGCGCTTGCACTTTCTTGGTTATCTAGGCAGTCAGATTCATGAGATGGCGAAGAAGTTCCAGATGATGAAAAGCACTGAACTTGATCAGTCTGGTCAGCAACATTCTTCTGAGAAAAACGTCTTTTAAAAGATTGAATCGAATGCAAGTTGTTCAGTCGCAGTTCAATTTCCTAGGAAGTTGATGAAATCTCTGTTAACAAATTCACATGCCATCTTTGAAAATCAAGTTACAAGCTTTTTGGCTAAAAAGTTCTCTTGTAGCCTATCTTCTGGAATATCAGTAACCTTATCTACAATAAAAAGCAAAAAATAAATTACAGTAATTAAATCAATAACATGCTTACATCTACCTACTATATAGAATCATAAATCACAACATAGAGTAATGTGTCGAGAATGACAATCTAAATGCCACTAGAGTAGTAATCTTGAATTCCAAAATCCTGATGCAATGTTAACAAAAAATGACAGTATTACATGGATTTTGATGGACCTTTTCAGATGTATAATATAACTCAGACACAACCGATGTAGTTCTAGAACTGCAGACTCTGAACGTCTAATTTAAATAAAAATCCAAATCGAAGCTAACGATTGAATAAGATTCGACACCGCTGTTAAGATAGTGTAAATCACTCCTTCAAATATAGCAAATACAATTAACAAGAGCAACACCCTAAATAAAAAAGTGTTACCTTAGGATGCAGATTTAAGAAATTAATCAGCTTGGCATTAAAATATCGCATAAGAGCCATATTAGCAGATTGATCGGAGTGATCTTCAAATCAGGCTTCATACACAAGCTCTTCTTATCAACAACAACCACCTTTTCAATTTCATTACCTTCAGCGAGTATATACTTCATATGTGCTAGATGAGCATAAGAGAAGTTTCTGAAAATAAAACACATTGGTTATTAGTTATTCCGAAAAAGAAAAAAAACTACAGTCCATTCCTTTATCAATAAAAGGAAATGGATCCTCTATAGTCTAAACAATGTCATCGATTGCCGATGACATAAGGCAAAAATCTACCATTTAAAGCCTCCATCTTACCCCATAACATGCCTTGGTGCACCATCTTCCACAAATTGGCCATAGCAGTTGCCAAAAAGTCTGCCTACACAATTCGCCATATGCCCTGCCAGTGCTATGGCCGATATTTGACAACACGGAGTCTAAAATTTATCTGCATACACACGTACAAAGGTTATTTTAACTAGGGGGAAATATAAAAATGCAACCTTAAAATGGATAATATAAACACAAAACAATCACCTCTTGGTAAGAACTTACACCTTGTAGCAAATATTTTGAAAAGTTGGAGACTTTTAATGCAGATGTAGCAATCTAACCGAACAACTTGTATGACTAAACAAATCAGAAATGGTCATGTGCCTATATTTAAAAAAAAAACATAATTACATTTTTCTAAATAACATTCAAAATCAAATTCTTTTGCAGGAACTCCTTATGGCGGAAAAGAATATGGAGTGAATCACATAAACATATCAAGCAAAGATGAAGATTTTTTAAGCCATGTATATAAAGTCAGCATGGTTTTGGTTGGTTTACCCAAAAGAGTAATCAATGCTTCCACCATTATCTTTTTAAATACATAGAAAAGTATATCATAAAATTATGAAACAAATTAACATTCTACACTATAAGAAGAAAGCTTTATGACAATTTGGCTAAAATGAATTATATGCTTACTTTAACATCTCGGGTGTAACACAATGTTAGCATCAATCTCTGGGTTACTGAATCGAATATCTTTCATGTTACTTTTTTCTTCCAATACATGGATTCCACTATACATGAATGGGAATCCAAAGTCAACCTCTGCATGATTCCACTTATTTTCCAAAAGTGCTTTGTCCACATTATCATTGAAATGCTCCATTTGCATATGAAAAAGATGCAAATGGTACATATCCTTCCGTGATGTCGTCCCTATCTTCGAACCATGTGTATAGAAAAATGTATTTCCGTTGATGATCGCTGTAACACGGTGTTGAGAACCATACCATGTCATTGGAGAAACAACACAGAGAGTAATGGCAGGAAACTTGTTACGAAACCAGAAAGAAATTGACAATCCTGCCATACATTGGTGATTGAACCACTCTGAAATTTTCGCTTGTGGCAAATGGAACCAAGTATTTCCAGTCTCATGTAATTCCTGTTAGTCATAAATAATTAATGTAAATTTTTTAACTATATCAAGAATAATATCAATTATCATATCAAATGCATAACACAAAAAAATATAATCATAACCTGATTTAGTAATTTGCTTTTGCATGACGAAGTCAATGATTTGCAGTTTATTGCAGATAAATATTTTAAGCATGGAGGAATCCCTTCAATTTCCAAAAGTTCCTCACAATCATCCAAGACAAGCCTCCATAAAAGATGACATTTTTCGATAGATTTAGGAAGAACTGTGAATTGATTTTTAGTTAGGTGTAATTCTTTCACATTAGCAAACAACATAAGACTTTTTGACAGATATTCATCTGAAAGTTTGCAGTTCCTGACACAAATATATTTTACATGTGAAGATTGCATTGCGTTCACTTTCTCTTCATTCTGGATAGTGAATTCAGCCAGTGTTGACATCCTATTTGGTAAGTGGACATATCCACAGTTACATAATGTTTGAGGTTGTGTAAGATTTTGAAACGGAAACGGCAATTCTTTTATGGGAGTTCCATCCAAGACGAGTGCTGGTACATTTCTCATCTCTCCCAATATTTCTGGAAAACTCTCAAGACTATAACAACACGAAAGATTGAAATGTTCCAATGAAGTCAACCTGAGCCGTGGGATATTTGTAAGCATGATGCAACATTCAATATTCAAGAATTTAAGTTTATCCAACCACCCATCCACCACCAATGGAAAACTCTCAAGACTACAACAACATGAAAGGTCAAGTTTTTCTAAAGAATCCAACTTGAGAGGTGGGATACTCCTGAGATTGTGACAACTTGTAAGAAGTAAGGTTTTAAGTTTTCCAAGAAACCCATCCACCACAAGTGGAAAACTCTCGAGCCTATAACAATTTGAAAGGTCAAGTTTTTCAAGTGAATCCAACTGGAGAGGTGGAATACTCCTGAGGTTGTGACAACTTGTAACAAGAAGGATTTTAAGTTTGCCGAGAAACCCGTGAACCACAAGTGGAAAACTCTCGAGCCTATAACAATTTGAAAGGTCAAGTTCTTCAAGCAAATCTAACTTGAGAGGTGGAATACTCCTGAGATTGTGACAACTTGTAACAAGCAGGGTTTTAAGTTTTCCAAGAAACCCGTCCACCACAAGTGGAAAACTTTCGAGCCAATAACAACATGAAAGATCAAGTGTTTCTAAAGAATCCAACTTGAGAGGTGGGATACTCTTAAGATTGTGACAACTTGTAACAAGTAGGGTTTTAAGTTTTCCAAGAAAACCATCCACCACAAGTGGAAAACTCTCGAGACTATAACAACATGAAAGGTCAAGTGTTTCTAGTGAATCCAACTTGAGAGGTGGAATACTCCTGATATTCTGACAATTTTCAACAAGCAGCGTTTCAAGTTTTCCAAGAAACCCATCCACCACAGGTGGAAAACTCTCAAGACTACCACAATATGAAAGGTCAAGTTTTTCTAGCGAATCCAACTTAAGAGGTGGAATACTTTTGAGATTGCTACAACTATTAATAAGTAGGGTTTTAAGTTTTCCAAGAAACCCGTCTACTACAAGTGGAAAACTTTCAAGACTATAACAACATGAAAGGTCAAGTGTTTCTAGTGCATCCAACTTGAGAGGTGGAATACTCTTGAGGTTGTGACAACTTTTAACAAGCAGGGTTTTAAGTTTTCCAAGAAACCCGTCTACCACAGGTGGAAAACACTCAAGAGCACCACAACATGAAAGGTCAAGTTTTTCTAGCGAATCCAACTTGAGAGGTGGAATACTCCTTAGCTTGATGCAGCTATTAACAAGTAGAGTTTTAAGTTTTCCAAGAAACCCGTCCATCACAAGTGGAAAACTTTCAAGACTATAACAACATGAAAGGTTAAGTGTTTCTAGCAAATCCAACTTGAGTGGTGGAATACTCCTTAGCTTGATGCAACGTCTAACACTCATGGTTTTAAGCTTATCACCAAACCCATCTTCCACAGGTAAAAAAATCTCAAGATTAGTACAATCTGAAAGATCGAGTTCTTCTAGAGAAGGTAAAATGAGAGATGGAATAATTTTGATTTTGGTGCATTTTATAGTCCTTAAGATTTTAAGTTCTCCAAAAAATCCCTTCACCAAGAGAGGAAAACTTTCTAGACTATAACAATGTGAAAGATCTAGTTCTTCTAGTGAAGCCAAACTGAGAGGTGGAACACTCTGGATTTTGGTGCAATCTATAAATCTCAAGATTTTAAGTTTACGCAAAAAACCAACTGATTTATCAATTGCAGTTAGTTCCCAACATTTTTGAACTGAAAATTCTTCTAAATTTGGGAGACCAGATATATCAGGTATTTGTGCCAAAAGATTACTATTATCAAGATTTAAAACTCTCATATTCTGGAACTTCTGCAAGAAAATGGAAATGGAAAAACATACAATTAAATGAGAAATATATGAATAATCTTAAAATGTATTAATATAAAATATGAGATACAAATATGTTACACTTGCCTTTGTGAGAAAGCCCTTCCACTCAAATGGATTTGATGAAGGATGTTTCCGATTGATATTGCGATTGCGAATGAAAAAATGGAAATCCGATGAAGGATACTTGCGATTGCGATTGTGACATTCCAGCACTCTTAGACTATTTGGAAGATGTTTAGGATTTGTAGAAAAAGAAACATCATTACTAAAAATTAGTGTTTTGAGATTTTCCATCTTCAAGAAAGCTTCTCCATCCCATTCTACCTTTATCCAACAGCCGAAATGTATGATTTCAATTTTACTTGTTCCCTATAAAAAAATAAAAGGAACAAGTCAACCGAACATACAGTAGAATATACATTGTTAGTGTTATTAATACATTCAATGATGTGTTGTCACATCAATTAATGGCAACACATCATTGGATGTAGTATAAAAAAAAAATTATTCTCACAGTGCATATAAATTAAACTCGTATAAAGGTAAACAAATTGGTATTGGGCAAAATTAATAATGATAATGATATTGCCCAAAAGGGTAACTTAAGAATTAGCTACGGTTAAAGATGAAAAGCCAAAGCATCTATATTATTAGTCCCTCCGTTTTAAAATACATGTGGTTTTTAGAGAAATTGCAGTAACCAAAGACAAACTAATTTGACACAAAAGTTCCTATTATACCCTTGTCTTTGATTTCCTCCATTTTATTTATTTATCCCTCATAATTACTCTCAATATCAATACCAAAACTAAGATAAATCAATCAAATGCAATACTAACAATACCAATACGTAATAAAAATTAATGGCAATACTAATACTAATTAATTTTTTTTTCAACTTCACTTATATAAATGACATAATGCTTCTTTATCAATTTTTTAAAAACTCAATTGAAAAACTTCAGTGCATTATTTATACTCTAATCTTTAAATGTTTACCACCAAAGTTAAATTAAAATCTGTATTTCCCACCATTTTTTCAAAAACACTTATAATTCAGTATATATAAGAGTTAGATACTCATTTATCAAATTTATATTAATGTAGAACAAAATTTTGCTATGGATCTCAATGCTTTTCAAATTAGTCCATTCAGAAATTTAACCACTCTTGGTTCACACGATGGATTTCTAGGTAGAATCCATTAGTCATTTCTTGGGAGAGTGCATGAATAACTCCACTTAAAATTGGATCAACATTTATTAGTGGAAAATAATTATTTTGGAGAAAATCTAGAATCCAATTAATTGGTAGGCAAAGGTAAATAGACAAAATGTATCCTTAAACAATCAAACTGACATGTATTTTGAAATAAAAATTTCTCCAAAAGCAACATGTATTTTGAAATGGAGGAAATAATATACTCACTGTATTTTCTTGTAAAACTTTAATTATATCTTTAGAAGACCATAACCGACTTCGTTTTCCAGGATCTTCAGGTGATTCTTGTCTAACAATTTCTTTCCCCATATCCTCTACTAAATCATGTAATGTCACATTACCAGAATCACTTATTTTTATGAGAGATTTTTCCACCAACACATTAATGTGATCGTTCATGATATCACCATAATGAGCATGTAGTATTTCTTCGACCCTAGTCAATTTCCATCCTTTGAAGCAACAAGCAATGTCAAGAAAAACAAACTTCTCTTCTTTCTGCAAGGCATCAAAGCTCAGTTGTAGTGTCGTTTGGATCTTGTTATGAGGAACTCTTTCATAACGATCTAGTGCATCTTTACATTGTTCTATTGTCTTATTAGAAAAGTGAGAACCCATGACTTCCAAAGCAAGTGGATGACCAGAAGCATATGCTACAACACGTTTTAAAACATTCGCATAACCTGAAAAACCTTTGTCATTCTTCAAATCTTTCAGTCTACGCAATTCGTCCACATCTAATTCTCTTCCATACTTTTGTTCTAATAAAACATCTTTATAGCTTGGACTATAATCGTTTTTTAAAGCTTTCCATCCCACCAAGTCAAAAGCATCTTCATCCTTCAATCCCTTCACTTCATATATTCTTTCAACCCCACAACATTTTAGCAACCTTTTGTCCCGAGTCGTGATGATGACTCTACTGCCTGGACCAAACCAATCGGAACTTCCAGCAATAGCCTTTAATTGCTCCTCCTTGTCAACATCATCTAGAAGCAAAAGAACCTTCTTTCGTGGAAGCCTTTTTTGTAATATTAAAATTCCTTGCCCAACACTTGTTATCTCTGTGTTCTTCTCTCCAACAATTTGAGACAGAAGGATCTTTTGGAGATGTATCAACCCATTTTTATCAGAATTTTCTCTGACTTTTTCAACAAAACAGGAACATTGAAATTGATGAACAATCGAATTATAAACTTCTATAGCAAGAGTGGTTTTGCCTATTCCACCAATCCCAAGGATCCCCACCATGTGGATCGTATCATCAGACCCAATATTCAAAAGTGAAGTCACATGTTGCTTTTGGTGCTCCAGTCCAACTAGGTAATCACCAACAAGTAAGACAATGGGTTTTATATTTCTTATGACTTGTTCAACAATCTTCTCAATAAACTCATGCTCATACCCATCCCTATCCAATAAGAGATAAGATGTTATTCAAGTGCATATGTCTATGTTTTTAACACTGATTATATATTAGGCTTAATTGTAATTTTTGCCCTCCATCTATCGCAATTGTAGGATTTTAGCCCCCACATTTTTTTAGGAATTTTGCCCCCTTATGTTTTCCCATTATTTGATAGTTTCTCTCCCAAAATATATGTTAATCTCACATCATTTATTGACGTAACACTCAACTCTCATAGTCGTGTGGCTCTTCTTTAAAATTCAAAAAATGAGAAAAATCAGCTAGTACACTTGAGAGCAAACCAAACTTTTAATTAGGGAGCCACGCATTTTGGCATTTTTTGGAGTTTTAATTTTTTAATTTTAAAGAAAAGTCATGAGTTTAGTGTCACGTCAATAAATCATGTTGCCACAACGTAAATTTGGAGGAAAGTTATTGAGAACTACCAAATCATATAGGAAGAAATCGTAAGGGGCCAAAATTGCTCAAAAAAGATAAGAGACTAAATTGCACAATTACGATATATGGAGGGTCGAAAGTGAATGTAAGTCTATTTTTTATATAACTAAAAATGTCCTCTGTTTTGAGTTCAATTTCCGATGGGAACAATATAAAGTTTGACCAAAAAGAAAATAAAGTCTGGCCAAAAATTGTTGCTACCAGGAATCGAACTCGAATTCTCTCGAACGATTTGTCTTAGTGGGAGATCATTAACCAGCTGGGTTTAATCACTTGGTTTATTTATCTTATATTATCTGTAACTTTAAAATATCAATAGAAGGGCAGCCTGGTGCTCTTAAGCTCTCACATACGCAAGGTCTGGAAAGTGGTTCCACCATTTTGGTGTATTGTACACAACCTTACCTTGTTTTATTACACAAAAAGTTGTTTCCAAGACTTGAACATGTGACATCTCATTCATGTTTAAAATATCAACACAATATTATTAACTATTTATCTAATAATTTTTAATAATTATTGCGATTTCGTCTATCTATCAATAAAAGTACTAATTTTTTTAGGGACAAGTGAGATGAAAAACAAAAGATATAGAAATATACCCTTTGTAATGAAAGCCAGAAAAATTAGCAACTTGGTGAAGAGATGCCTTCCATTTATCCAGATCAGAGTTGGCCTTATGTATAGTCATTGCCTTACCATAAGTCCTTTTCAACTTTCGTACATCAGAAGGATCAACCTTATAAAAAATCGGCAGAATGGAACGAGCCTTATCTTTCATCATAGAATCGAGGATCTTTGAAAATTCTTGTAAGCAAAATGAAGAAGAAGCATAATTCTTGGAGAGAACAACAATGGCCATCATAGAGTCTTCAATTGCTTTGAGAAGTGATGGTGTAATTTCTTCTCCTTTTTGAAGCTCGTCGTCATCCATGAAAGTTCGAACTCCTTTGTCATCAAGAGCTTTCTTGAGATAGCCGGTGAAACCATAGCGAGTATCCTCACCTCTGAAACTGATGAAAACATCATACTTGAATCTATCTGTGATGGAAGCCATGAATGAATGAGTTGGTTTGATGAATATGAAAATGAAAGTGGGAGATAAGTGATTAATGTGGGAGACAAAAGGACTTTTGAGTCTCTACTAGAGTCAAATAAATGTGGGTCGGTAAAGGAGGGAAAAATAAATTCTCATAATACTAGGGAGTAATTTCCTGGTACTAATAGAGAAGATTCTTTAAAAAAGATGTCACAATCTCAAGAGTATCCCACCTCTTAGTACTTACAAGTGTTTTTTTTTTTTAGGGATAGTACTTACAACTTACAAGTGTTATTGACATTATATTGGTCTCGCTAAGTGTCTTTGAAACATTTTTAACCATTTTAAATTAAGTAAATTATCAATATTCTTTAAAAAAAGTCAAACATTTCAATTCTCAACAGATCGAATACACATATTTTAATAAGAATTTACTACTCCCTCCTTCCCTAATTATAAACACTTTTTCAAAAAAAAGTTTAATCCGTAATTATAAATCTCTATACACGTATGAGAAATGTTAGCAAGACACATTATAACACACATTTTTCAACACACTCTCTTTGATTGGTTAAAATTCATATGAGACCCACCAAATTTATATGGGACCCACATGATTTGGTGGGACCTATGTAACTTTTAACCAATCAAAGAGAGAGTGTTGAAAAGTGTGTGTTAGGATGTGTGTTGCTAGCATTCCTCATACACGTATTACCAAAAAACAATTTAGTAGCATTCACACACAAAATGAACACATTAGTTACACCATCAACTTTTTTTTTAATATTTGTGATTTTTGTTAAGGAGGCTTATAATAAGAGACCGATGGAGTATTTAAAGTCCTTGAAAATTGTCCATAAGGCACTCACATTTCCCATATCTTTATAGTTTATACTCCCTCCGTCCTAAATTGTATGTCACTTTAGAAAAAATATTTGTCCCAAATTATATGTCGTTTTACAATACCAATGAAATATTAACGTTATTTTTCCTCTTATATCCTTAACTATTTATTACTCTCTTCTTTCAATTCATTCATTTATCTTTCCCATATAATTTATTAAGGGCAATTTTGTAAAACAACTCATAATATCTATTTCTCACACAATATTAATTACATTTCTTAATATGTGTGAAATGCCCAAAACGTCATACAATTTGGGACGGAGGGAGTATAATACAAAAGTACACATGGCGTCTTCACATTTTCCATCTCATTTAATGTTTTTTATTAACCAATCAAAATAGATCATGACTCATTTATATTTTATCGGTCAATCAACATTGATCATGACACAATTTTTTTCTTATATATAGACAATTTGTTTTTCATTATTTTCATCTACCTCTTCCTCCTATAAAAAAGGCATAAAAGGCCTTTTCTGTATTTTAAAAAGCATGGAATTTTAATCTCTTGATGGCTTATGGGGTTGATTTACTTTTTTATTTGAATCTAATTGCTAATGCTACTTTCTTCTGGAAGATTTTCAGATCCAAAAGGGGAGTCGCTAACTTAGTCATTCTTAGAGAAGAATCTAGATAAAAAATTTATTGCAATCAGCCACTCTATTATAGCTATTTTATTGCAATGAGCTACTCTATTATATCTATTATATTAATGAGGATTGCGTAATTTTTTGTTATGATTTTGTCTATATGCATTTGAATGGAACGAAGGGGCATAAATTATATTGGTAAGATTAGTTAATCTAGCTAAATTATTTAATTATGATTGATATTCTATTTCGCTGTTCTTAATTCCATGAAATTTATAATTAGGAAAGTATTTTTATGTGTGAGTTACAATGTTATGTTTAACCTTTTTTTCAAAAAAGTTTATGTTTAACCATATATATATATATAGGTACACATTTTTTGACAAAAAAAAAAGGTACGCACTTCTTGATTAGAAAAATCCTAATTAATAAGAATAATTTTGAAGAAAAAAACTTCAACAAATTCTAATTTCGAAGATTTTTTCATTTATATGAAGATTATAACTCCTAATTAAATAAAATTGTTTTGAATGCCTTTAAATTTATTGAATAGTATAAACTCAAATAATTTACGTATAAATGTTAATAATTTTGATTAAATTTAAATAATTCTATTGAGATTTTAATTTCTATTGATTAGACTGTGATATCTCTTTGTACATTTTGAGGCGATGTACCCGAGGCTTTTGCAAATGAGGATAATATCCATTAATGGTGGAAAATATAGTATCATTGACGATAATATTCATGTTTCCCTATAATGGTGACAATAACTATTGCAACGATGTTGCCTATTATTTTTTCATTACTTATTTTGTCAATTTCCAATTCCATGTTGTTTGATATTTAAAAAATTTATTTATCAGATCATAATTATTTCATTTTTTAAATAATAGATTGAATAAACTAAGATATATATATATATATATATATATTGTGAAGTTTTTTATTTGAAGGATATATTGTAAAGTTTTTTTTTCCATTTTTTTTACAAAGATTTATTGGTACTATATTTTTGTAATTTGTTTAATAATTAAAAAACAACTAAAATTTTGAAAAATAAATGCCAATTTTAAGAATTAAAGATCAATTAGATGATAATAAACTTACATAATTTAAATTAAATAAATGACCTTTAAATTAAATAAATGGCCAAACGAGAATGTTGATTAAAAAACTGCCCCACATTATTCAATAAATGTGCATCTCTACTTTTAAAAAAATATATCGCAGAAATATTGCAGAAAAATATTACATATGAAGAGAGCGATTTTTACAAAAGTTATGTATTAGAGATATGCAAATAATTTGAATAAAAACAAAGAGAGATATGCAAATAACTATAGAAGCACTAATCTATGTGCGCAAGATTGGAGTTTGTGATGCTCTGCATGCATAAATGTGGGGTATATATTTGAGTTTGAAGCTAACTTGGCGGGATGGAGTTTCACATCTTTGTGTGGAATGTGATTCAATGTTTATTGACATGGTTACAAATAACTGCAAGACTAATGGGACGACCCTCTTCGTTGATGCGGCTTATCTGAAATCTTTTGGACCGAAGTTGGCACGTTGAGATTCATTATAGTTGGCGAGAGGCAGGCAATAGAAGTGTTGGTTGGCTTGCTAATTTCAGCCTTACTATGGATTCTTGGGATTTTGTTGTTTTGGAGACCCCTCTTAGTGAGCTCAATAGTCTCCTCTTTAATGATATTTCCGGAGCTTGCATGTCTAGGAATGTTCGTTTAGTTGTTTTCCTTCTGAGCTTTTGCCCTCTTTTGTACCAAAAAAAAAAAGCACTATTCTCTATAGATTTTTTTTTATACAGAATCTTTATAGAGTTTTTTTTTTTATGGTTACACTTAATAGAGGTTAAAAGGCAACATAGATACAAAGAGACATAGAAAATAATAATTAAAGTTAAGAAAAAAATATCATCTCTATACAGGTTATTACTGGAGGGTTTCTACAGAGGTTTATAAGCTAATATTGCATAATTAGCATTTATCTCAATTTATTTATAATAAACATAATCCTTTCATTGAATTTAAAATTTTGGTTTATGAAAGCTTAACTCAATTGATAATAACAAAGCATTGTAATTCAAGGGTTTAAAGCATATCTCCACAAGTGTTTTTCATATGAAGGATGTAGGGACTTTGAAGTATTTTCTCGGTGTAGAGGTTGCAAGGAATTCTAGTGGACTGTACTTGTGCCAACTAATGTGCGTGAACACATAAAGAATCAATGTTTAATCAAGCTTGATGAAAATATAATAATGGTGTAAAAAAAAACTTCAAATTTAGTTAGTTATTTTTTGGGGAAAATATAATATGATGAAAGATAAGGCTCGTTTTGTTGATGATGAAAGATAAGGCTCGTTTTGTTTTGCCTGTCTTTTATAAGGTGGATTCTTCTGATGTACGAAAGTTGAAGAGGAGTTATGGTAAAGCAATGACTAAACATAATGCCTGCCTCGATCTGGATAAATGGAAGGCGTCTCTTCACCAAGTTGCTAATTTGTCTGGCTTTCACTACGAAGGGTATATTTCTATCTTTTGTTTTTCTTTTCATTTGTCCCTAGAAAAAAGAGTATTTTTATTGATAGATAGATAGATAATTATTGAAAATTCTTAGATTAATAATTAATAATATTGTGTGGGTCATGCTAACTTACGCTCCAACGGCATAAGTTAAGAAGGTAAAAAAGGAATTAATCAATAAATACACAAGTTAAAAAGATAAATATTTAAAGCTTCTAAAATTAGGAATACACAATTTTCAAGATTTTATTTCTATTTTTTAATATGTTAACTTGTACCCTAAGGACATAACTTAGCACTTCTCATATTGTATTGATATTTTAAAGTTGAGTGGAGCCTTACACAACCATAAAACTGTTATCACATAAATGAGAGGTAACGAGTTCAAATCCTTGAAACACCCTCTTATGTAACAAAACAAGGTAAGGTTGGGTACAATTCACCAAAATGGTGCGACCCTTTCACGGACCTTGCGTATGTGAGAGCTTTAGTGCACAAGTCTACTCTTTTATTGATATTTTAAAGTTGCAAATAATTTAAGATAGATAAGCCAAGTGATTGGGCTCAAATGATTCAGAATAATTCGATTCCTGGTGGCACCAATTCTTATTCAGGCTGTATTTACCTTTCGGTTGAACTCTTGATTGTGAAATTGAATTTAAACAGAGGATAATTTTAGTTATATAATGAGTAGACTTACGTGCACTTTCGACCCTCCAAATATTGTAATTCGGCGATTTTAGCCTCTTATCTTTTTTGACCATTTTTGGCCCCTTACGATTTCCTCCTTCATGATTTGGGTTGGCTCTCTCATAATTTTCCTCCAAATTTACTTTGTGGTGACATGATTTATTTACGTGACACTCAACTCATGACTTTTCCTTAAAATTAAAAAATAAAACTCCAAAAATTGCCAAAATGTTTAAAACTCTAATTAAAAGTTTGATTCGCTATGTACAAGCTGAATTTTGGCATTTTATTGAATTTTAAAAAAAATCCAGCGACTATGAGAGTTGAGTATTATGTCAATAAATAATGTCATGTCAACATAAATTTTGGGAGAGAAACTACTAAATCATGGGGAAAACGTAAGGGATAAAATTCCTAAAAAAAGTGGGGGCTAAAATCCAACAATCGAGATAGATGGAGGGCAAAAATAACAATTAAGCCTAATATATAACCAGTTTTAAAATATAGATATTTACACTTGAATGACCTCTTAACTCTTATTGGACAGGGATGGGTATGAGCATGAGTTTATTGAGAAGATTGTTGAACAAGTCTTAAGAAATATAAAGCTTGTTGCCTTACTTGTTGGTGATTACCTAGTTGGACTGGAGCACCAAAAGCATCATGTGACTTCACTTTTGAATGTTGGGTTTGATGATACAATCCACATGGTAGGGATCCTTGGGATTGGTGGAATAGGGAAAACCACTCTTGCTCTAGAAGTTTATAACTCGATTGTCAATCAATTTCAATGTTCATGTTTTGTTGAAAAAGTCAGAGAAAATTCTGACAAAAATGGGTTGATATATCTCCAAAAGATCCTTCTGTCTCAAATTAATGTTGGAGAGAAGAACACGGAGATAACAAGTGTTGTACAAGGAATTTTAATATTACAAAAAAGGCTTGCACAAAAGAAGGTTCTTTTGCTTCTAGACAATGTTGACAAGGAAGAGCAATTAAAGGCTGTTGCTGGAAGTTCCGGTTGGTTTGGTCCAGGTAGTAGAGTCGTCATCACGACTCGGGACAAAAGGTTGCTAAAATGTCGGGGGGTTGAAAGAATATATGAACTGAAGGGATTGGAGGATGAATATGCTTTTGACTTGGTGAGATGGAAAGCTTTAAAAAACGATTCTAGTCCATGCTATAAAGATGTTTTATTAGAACAAAAGTATGAAAGAGAGTTAGATGTGAACAAATTGCATAGACCGAAAGATTTGAAGAATGACGAAGGTTATTCAGGTTATGCGGATGTTTTAAAACGTGTCGTAGCTTATGCTTATGGTCACCCACTCGCTTTAGAAGTAATGGGTTCTCACTTTTCTAATAAGACAATAGAACAATGTAAAGATGCACTAGATCGTTATGAAAGAGTTCCTCATAACAAGATACAAACGACACTACAGCTAAGCTTTGATGCCTTACAGAAAGAAGAGAAGTCTGTTTTTCTTGACATTGCTTGTTTCTTCAAAGGATGGAAATTGACAAGGGTCGAAGAAATACTTCATGCTCATTATGGCTATATCATGAAAGATCACATTAATGTGTTGGTGGAAAAATCTCTCATAAAAATAAGTGATTATGGTGATGTGACATTACATGATTTGGTAGAGGATATGGGTAAAGAAATTGTTAGACAAGAATCACCCGAAGATCTTGGAAAACGAAGTCGCTTATGGTCTTCTAAAGATATAATTCAAGTTTTAGAAGAAATTAAAGTGCGTAATAATGACATGGATGGTTTGGCTTTTCATCTTTAATAATTAACTTATTACTTACTGTATGTGATTCTCAGGTTACCCTTTTTGCTTTCTGAATTATTAATATTATTAATTGTCACAATATCAATTTTTTTTACCAGAGTTTCATTTTATATACACCGTGTGTGTAATTTTTTTACATATACATTCAATGATTTGTTGACACGTCATTTAAGTTAAAACCACACACTTATCTTAACCTATAAACACATAGTTGAATCTGTTAGTAACACTAAGAATGTATATTCTACGGCATATTCAGTTTGATTTGTCCTTTTTTTTCTTCTTTACAGGGAACAAGTAAAATTGAAATCACTTATTTTGACTGTTTGATTAGAGTAGAATGGGATGGAGAAGCTTTCAAGAAGATGGAAAATCTCAAAACACTAATTTTTAGCAATGATGTTTTTTTCCCTACAAATCCCAAACATCTTCCAAATAGTCTAAGAGTGTTGGAATGTCGCAATCGCAAGTATTCTTCATCAGATTCCCATTTTTTCATTTGCAATCCCAATATCAATTGCAAGCAACCTTCATCAAATCCATTTGAGTGGAAGGGCTTTCTCACAAAGGCAAGTGTAACATATTTGTATCTCTTATTTTATATTAATACATTCGGTTTAAGATTATTCATAAATTTCTCATTTATTTGAATATTTTTCTATTTCTATTTTATTGTAGAAGTTCCAGCATATGAGAGTTTTAAATCTTGATAATAGTAATCTTTTGGCACAAATACCTGACATATCTGGTCTCCCAAATCTAGAAGAATTTTCAATTCAAAATTGTTGGGAACTAATTGCAATTGATAAATCAGTTGGTTTTTTGTGTAAACTTAAAATCTTGAGATTTATATATTGCACCAAAATCCGAAGTATTCCGCCTCTCAGTTTGGCTTCATTGGAAGAACTTGATCTTTCACATTGTTATAGTCTAGAAAGTGTTCCTCTCCTGGTGAATGGATTTTTTGGAGAACTTAAAATCTTAAGGGTTATAAAATGCACCAAAATCAAAATTATTATGTCTCTCATGTTACCTTCTCTAGAAGAACTCGATCTTTCAGATTGTACTAATCTTGAGATTTTTTAACTTGTGGAAGGTGGGTTTGGTGCTAAGCTTAAATCCATGAGTGTTAGACGTTGCATTAAGCTAAGAAGTATCCCACTACTCAAGTTGAATTTACTACAAACACTTAACCTTTCATGTTGTTATAGTCTTGAGAGTTTTCCACCTGTGGTGGACGGGTTTGTTGGAAAACTTGAAACCCTGCTTGTTGAAAATTGTCACAATCTCAGGAGTATTCCACCTCTCAAGTTGAATTCACTCGAAACACTTGACCTTTCATGTTGTTATAGTCTTGAGAGTTTCCCACTTGTGGTGGACGGGTTTCTTGGAATACTTAAAACTCTAGTCGTTAATAGTTGCATCAAGCTAAGGTGTATTCCACCTCTCAAGTTGGATTCGCTAGAAAAACTTGACCTTTCATATTGTGGTGGTCTTGAGAGTTTTCCACTTGTGGTGGATGGGTTTCTTGGAAAACTCAAAACCCTACTTGTTAAAAGTTCTCACAACCTCAAGAGTATTCCACCTCTCAGGTTGGATTCACTAGAAACACTTGACCTTTCATGTTGTTGTAGTCTTGAGAGTTTTCCACCTGTAGTCGATGGGTTTCTTGGAAAACTTAAAACTCTACATGTTAATAGTTGTTGCAATCTTAAAAGTATTCCACCTCTCAAATTGGATTCACTAGAAAAGTTTGACCTTTCATATTGTGGTAGTCTTGTGAGTTTTCGACTTGTGGTGGACGGGTTTCTTGGAAAACTTGAAACCCTCCTTGTTGAAAATTGCCACAGTCTCAAGAGTATTCCACCTCTTAAGTTGGATTCACCAGAAACACTTGACCTTTCATGTTGTTATAGTCTTGAGAGTTTTCCACTTGTGGGGGACGGTTTTCTTGGAAAACTTAAAACCCTACTCATTACAAGCTATCACAATCTCAGAAGTATCCCACCTCTCAAGTTGGATTCTTTAGAAAATTTTGACCTTTCATGTTGTTATCGGCTCGAGAGTTTTCCACTTGTGGTGGACGGGTTTCTTGGAAAACTTAAAACCCTACTTGTTACAAGTTGGATTTGCTAGAAAACCTTGACCTTTCAAATTGTTATAGGCTGGAGAGTTTTCCAATTGTGGTGGACGGGTTTCTTGGAAAACTTAAAACCCTGCTTGTTACAAGTTGTCACAATCTTAGGAGTATTCCTCCTCTTAAGTTGGATTCGCTAGAAAAACTTGACCTTTCAAATTGTTATAGGCTCGAGAGTTTCCCACTTGTGGTGGATGGGTTTCTTGGAAAACTTAAAACCCTGCTTGTTACAAGTTGCCACAATCTTAAAAGTATCCCACCTCTCAAGTTGGATTCTTTAGAAAAACTCAACCTTTCATGTTGTTTTAGTCTTGAGAGTTTTCCATTGGTGGTGGATGGGTTGTTGGATAAACTTAAATTCTTGAATATTGAATGTTGCATCATGCTTAGAAATATCCCACGGCTCAGGTTGACTTTGTTGGAACATTTCAATCTTTCATGTTGTTATAGTCTTGAGAGTTTTCCAGAAATATTGGGAGAGATGAGAAATCTACCAGGACTCCTACTGGATGAAACTCCCATGAAAGAATTGTCGTTTTCATTTCAAAATCTTACCCAACCTCAAACCTTATGTAACAGTGGATATGTTTACTTCCCAAATAGGATGTCAACACTGGCTGAATTTACTATCCAGAATGAAGAAAAAGTGGACGCAATGCAATCTTCACATGTAAAGTATATTTGTGTCAGGAACTGCAAACTTTCAGATGAATATCTGTTAAAAAGTCTTATGTTGTTTGCTAATGTGAAAGAATTACACCTAACTAATAATCAATTTACCATTCTTCCCAAATCTATCGAAAAATGTCATTATTTATGGAGGCTTGTCTTGGATGATTGTCAGGAACTTCTGGAAATTGAAGGGATTCCGCCATGCTTAAAAACTTTATCTGCAAAAACTGCAAATCGTTGACATCGTCGTGCAAACGCAAATTACTAAATCAGGTTATGATTCATTTTATTTTTTTTGTAATGCATTTGATATGATAATTGACATTATTCTTGATGTAGTTGAACTTACATTAATTATTTATGATTTAGAGGAATTTCTTGAGGCTGGAAATACTTGGTTCCATTTGCCAGAAGCGAAAATTCCAGAGTGGTTCGATCACCAATGTTTGGCAGGATTGCCAATTTCTTTTTGGTTTCGTAACAAGTTTCCTACCATATCTCTTTGTGTTGTTCCTCCATTGACATGGTATGGTTCTCAACACCGCGTAATAGCAATCATCAACGGCAATAAATTTTTCTATACACATGGTTCGAAGATTTGTAAGACATCACAGAAGGATACGTACCATTTGCATCTTTTTCATATGCAAATGAAATACTTCAATGATAACATGGACAAAGCAGTTTTAGAAAATAAGTGGAATCATGCAGAGGTTGACTTTGGATTCCCATTCATGTATAGTGGAATCCATGTATTGGAAGAGAAAAGTAACATGAATGATATTCGATTCAGTAACCTAGAGAATGATGCTAACATTGTGTTACGCCCTGGATGTTGAAGTAAGTATATAATTCATTTTACCTAAATTGTCATAAAGCTTTCTTCCTGTGGTGTAGAATCTTAATTTGTCTCATCATTTTATGATATGTTTTTCTATGTATTTACAATTATAGGCTGGACTATGCAATTTTTTATGACGAGGTTACATATTTTTCCTGAAATCTTTAGTTTTCGCCTAGTTTTAATAATTGTTACCGTTTGACACAACCTTGTATATAATATTTTCTTTTCACCTTTGCACTTGGAGAAATCATGGAAAAGTTTAAAAATATGTTTCTCAGAAATTTGTATACAAATTTTTCTCTTGCAAATTATTTCTTTAGTTAACTTGGTTTCTCAATGCAGGTAAAAGAGAGCATCAGTCACTCTTTTGGAAAATCAACCCAAGCCAAGATGGTTTAAATGCAAGGCAGGAAAAATCTCCACCATTGCTGGGTGAGATTAATGTTATTTACTCTATTTCATGCTTTCAAAAGTACTCCTATCACTGGTGAACATTTTCAAAAGATAACGGTGGAATCATCGATTACTCTTTAGGGTAAACTAACCAAATCCGTGCTGACTTTGTATACACGGCTTAAAAAATCTTCGTCTTTGCTTGATCAAGTTAATGTCATTCACTCCATATTCGGTTCTGCCAAAAGAACTCAAATCTCCATAGAGGAGTTCCTGCAAAAGAATTTGATTTTGAATGTTATTTAGAAAAATGTAATTATGTATTTCTTTTTAAATACAGGCACATGACCATTTCTGATTTGTTTAGTCATATGAGTTGTTCGGTTAGATTGTTGCATCTACGTTAAAAGTCTCCAACTTTTCAAAATATTTGCAAAAAGGTTGAAGTTCTTGCCGAGAGGTGATTGTTTTGTTTTTATATTCTCCCAAATTATTTAATAATGAATACTACCCATTTTAAGGTTGCATTTTTATATTTCCCCCTAGTTAAAATAACCTTTGTACATCTATATGCAGTTAAATTTTAGACTCCGTGTTGTCAAATATCGGCCATGGCACTGTGTAGGTAGACTTTTTGGTAACTCTTATGGCCAATTTGTGAAAGATGGTGAACCAAGGCATGTTCTGGTGAAAGATGGAGGCTTTAAATGGTAGATTTTTGGCTTCTGTCATCCGCAATCGATGACACTATTTAGACTATAGGATCCATTTCCTTTTATTGATAAAGGAATGGACTGTAGTGTTTTTTTTTTTGAATGACTTTAGTGTGTTTTATTTTCAGAAACTTCTCCTATGCTCATCTAGCGCATATGAAGTATATATTCCTTGAAGGTATTGAAATTGAAAAGGTGGTTAATGATGATGAGAAGAGCTTGTGTATGAAGCCTGATTTGAAGATCACTCCAATCAATTTGCTAACATGGCTCTTATGCGATATTTTAATGCCAAGCTGATTAATTTCTTTAATCTGCATCCTGAGGTAACATTTTTTGATTTAGGTTGTTGCTCTTGTTAATTGTATTTCCTTTATTTGAAGGAGTGATTTACATTGGTTGTGTCAATGTTATTAAATCGTTAGCTTTGATTTGTATTGTTATTTTAGACGCTCAAAGTCTGCTGTTCTGGAACTACATTGGTTGTGTCTGACAAGGTCCATCGATATCCATGTAATACTGTCATTTTTTGTTAACATCCCATGGGGATTATGGAATTCAAGATTACTGCTGTGTTGGCATTTAGATTTCATTCTTTACATAGTACTCTATGATGTGATTTGTGATTCCATATGGCAGGTAGATGTAAGCATGTTATACTTAGTTGAAAATGTATTGATGATAATAAAAAGTATTATGAGATTTAGTTGAAAATGCGTTGATGATTATGTATGTAGGCATGTTATACTTAGTGGAAAATGTTTTGATAATATTTGAGGTTTTATTGCTACTGGTTAAGCATATACCTTTTTGTGACTGCTTGTCTGACTCAATTAATATTCCAGAGGCCATGCTACCAGAGAGCCTTTTAGCCAAAAAGCTTGTAACTTGATTTTCAAAGATGGGCCTGTGAATTTGTCAACAAGAATTTCATCAACTTCCAATGACATTGAACTATCGCTGAACAACTTACATTTGATTCCATCTTTTAAAAGACGTTTTTCTCAGAAGAATGTTGCTGACCAGACTAATCAAGTTCAATGCTTTTCATCATTTAAAATTTCTCCGCCATCCCATGAATCTGACTACCTAGATAATCAAGAAAGTGAAAGAACATGGCAGAAAGAACGTAAATCATTTTCCGATTGTGTGAGTAGTCTTAACGCAGAAAGAGGCAAGCATAAGGAATCATTGTCAACGTGTTTTCAAACATTTTCTGATTGTGTGAATAATCTCAACGCAGAAAGAATGTGCATAAGATCTCCCCTCCACATTCTGTTTGCCGCACTGAAAGCCCTGATTTAAAAATTGTCTCTTGTACTGATAGTATGTTGACACACACCTGCACAGTCGGCACCTGATAGATTGTTGCTCGGTTCTGATGTTAAGCTTCAGATAGTGATTGCCAAAAGTCTGTGTTGTGTTTTAAGCATGCAAAATGAGTGTTCGACGTAACACTCACGGAAGGCATTGATGATTTGGACAATATAATAAACATGTCTAAACCTAGCAGAGGGTATTCTGACGACTGAAAATCTTTTGATTCTGTTTCCTTACCTCCAGAGGTATGCCATCTTGTTTTGGTTTTAATATTGGACTTATTCTTAAAATCATACTTTGATATTCACTTATTATTTTGTTTTGTACCTTTCAAAAGCAATTTTTATTGTAAAAGCAATCTTTTTTCTCGTGAAAGTAATTTCTTTCTTGTTAATTGGTTTCTCGATGCAGGTTGTCGAGAATCTTGGTCATTCTTTTGAGAAAACGAAGGTAGATCAAACTGGTTCGGATGCATCAGATAACAATGCCTCATCCACTTTTCTTTGAACTTGTGCCTTCATGTTTCACTTTCTTCTTCAGTGTTTTGTACTCATAAGTCCTTTCACAAACCAACAAAAACATTGGTTTGATTAAAGTGGATTTATATATAATCAAAGTAAAGTCCACCTTTGTCAATGAACCTAATTGATCTTATCTCTAACTTTTCAAGTATCTTTGGTGGAAAAGAAAAAGAAAAGCATCTTGTCTACTTCATTATCACCAAGTTTGGGAACACCAGAATCAAAAAAAGTTTTCACATCAATGGAAGATTCAAGCTTAGACGATTTCAACTAGACGGAAAACTCGACATTGGCTGTTTTTGACTCAAACAAAATTATCAATGGCATTTTCAATCATAAAGAACATAACATTGCAAAGAAAAGTATCAGTTATTATTTCAATCATTAAATGCATCGTAATGGGGAAAAAAGCAAAAAAACCAACATTAGGCAGCAACCACAATTAATTGCTGCTGGGACAATGGCAGTTAACTGTGTTACGAGTGCATGTCAGAAAGTTGTCAAAATATGACAAAAAAATTGGATAATGTAAATATGTTAAAAGATGCATTTTTCGATGTTAAATGAGTGTAGAAACCTTTTAACAATTTTTCTTCGATGATTTGAGACAAAGATTATTCAAAAAAAAAAAAGTACTTTTGGGTTTGGATGGAAGAGAAAAAGAGTCGGTGAAGGAAATAGTGAGATGGAAGTAGGTTTTTCTTATATATGAATTTTGCCAAAAATGTCAGTTAAGCGTTGTTGGGATCAAAAGATAGTTATCTGTCGTTGAAAGTATAAATGTCATTTCAGAGTGATTGAGAGTAATTTTGAAATCCTAAAGAGCAATTTCAAACAATTGACGTGTGTTCCAAGACTTAAGGAAAAATTTGTAGGAAAGCAAAATCACTTGTTTTTTTTCTTCTTATAAAAAATAATAAAATGAGATTGACAAAATTATCATTTAATTTAAAATTATTTAAAATAGAGAAATTTGAACATGATCTAGAGAGACAACAAAAAAGAAATTGATTTTTTTTATTTTACAGTTTTTTAAATTTAAATGATGTGTCATGTTTTTATTCGTTGAGATTAAATATGAGGTGTTAGATGAAAGACTATGCAATAATTTCTCTTTAAAATAGTAAAATAATGATTTTTTAGCCAAAAACCATTAGGTTAACGTCCCTCAAATATGTCAGACCTTTTTGGATAAATTCATCCATGAAAAGTCAATTGTTTTTTAAGTATAAATTTACATCACAATTTAAGGAATTTTCAAAATAACTACAAATTTTAGATAAATTTATTCATGAAAAGTCAATTGTTTTTTAAGTGCATATTAGCTACTCAAATAGGTCATCGTTTAACGAATTAAGCTATCAATTTCAATGTTAGTGCAAAACTTTATTCTTTTTAAAATATAAAATAAACTTTAACTCTTTAAAATATGATATAAATGTGACAAAAATTATTGATATCATATCATGTATTTGATGCGCATATGATATCATCATTATAAATAAGAAATGTGAAATGGTCGAAGTATTAAGGTGAGAGTTTGATTATTCATTCCTCGCCATCAAGAATGTGAGTGTTGTCTGAATTGGGAATTTACACGTTAAAGTAATGAAAAGCAACAGAAACTTAGAAATATAGAATTCAACAATCAATCAAATCGCAACAATGTTGTATAGATCAACAAGAGATTCTTCAAGATCAAGAAACTCAAAATCAAAATCAATCTCAATCTCAATAAGAAGATTATGTTCACGCAAGGTGATGATTGCGTGTCTCGTTTTTGTAGCTATATTGCCACCAATCTTCTTCCATTTCCGTCTCCGTCGTTTTCATCAGATTCAACTCAAAAGATGCGGTTGGGTTAATAATCCTCCTCTTGTTTGTGCTCACGGCGGTGATTCTTCCAACTCATCACCGAATACCGTAAGTTTATACCTTTTGTAGCACCGACACTTTAAATTGAAGACGTATCCGACACATACGATTATATATATTTTTTAGGCATATGCACTTATGATTATATTATTAAATTAATACCGTGTTAATGTATCAGTGTCGTATAAAGTGATTAAATTATTAAATTAATACCTGTGTAATGTGTCAGTGTCGTATCAGATGTCAGTGCTTTATAGTTATGCACTTTTTTTTTAATTGAAATTGAAATTTGAATTGGAATGTAAATGTGGTTTTGTAGATGGCTGCGTATCGATCTGCACTTCAATCTCGAGTTGACTGTATTGAGATTGACGTATCTCGTTCTTCGGATGGAGTTTTGTTTGCTCTACATGACAGGTACATATGTCTTATGTCTATTTTCATAATTTGTATTTGTTCGAGTAAACCACCAAATTCGTCCCTGACTTTGTAGGTTAGTCTCAAATAAGTGTTTGTGATTACGAATATTTTATAAAAGTCCTGATTATGTTAAATTTTGCTCATTTTGGGAGTATGTTAGAGGCACTTGTAGAAGTAGCTTTATAGTCACTTTTGGGCTTAATTCTCATATGATGCAGGCAGGGATTTGCAGCGGTTGTCTGGAAACACTAGTTCTAGAGTTGGTTACATGAGCTCAAAACAGGTGACACTGGAACATCATTTATTGTCTTCTATTAGTTAGTTTTGTTATCATATGTGTTTTCAGTTTGTCAGTTAGGTGTATAAAATTACTAATGGAACACATACTTAAGAATGTTTTTGAAGTTTAAATATATTCAAGGACTACACTGAAACCACCTCACACATTTAGGACCAGAATTACTGTTTCTCGTAGTTTATATTACTGAGTTTGTCTATTTATCAGTTGCTGATGCATTTCGGTCAGCATATCTACCTGCTGTTATTGCCATGAAGTTTTTCAATTCATCATTGTTACTAGAATTGTTGTACTGGCAATGGAAGCCAAAAGAAAAAGAAACTGTCCACTTGGCATGATCCCCTAATGGTAGTTTAACATAATGGATATTTAATTCTTAACAGTTAACATTTGTGTCTGAATCTCTGTTGCCAATGCCATGTAGTCTAGAATTTGGTTCTTATGTCCCTCATTATTTATGGGTCTATGCCTTCTTCATGCTTCAAGTGAAAATATCTCTTGCATGAGAGGGCTTGTTACCATGAAGCCATTCATTTTCCTTCACCCATGGGATAATTAGTTCATGATAGAAAATTTTGACAGTGCTCCAGTTGAATTAGCTGTAACTTTTGGCATGTTATATTTTTCTGAATTGTTGATTAGTGAACTATAAGCCCCTTCAGAGTTTGTGGGATTTTCTCTGGAACCTTGATATTTTCATTTGATGAAACAGAGAAATGAACTATTTGATCATTTATTCTAAAATAGTTGATACATGCATTTTAAAATCATTTCCTTTTATCCTCTTTTTTGTTTTATTGAGAATTCTTGGGCTTAAAAAGAGTAACATCAACTAAGTGTGTTCAGTTTATTTCTGTAGATAAGAGAGCTTAGTGCTTCACACCAATCTACTGAGAAGATTAATGATGAAAGTATACCCACAATTCAAGATGCTCTGACGGTATGTTTCAGGATTCATATCTATACCATTGACCCCATTTTGTATGCATGCTGTCTGTGATTGTATTAATAATATTCTGTCGCTGTTGACAATTTTTTCCATATATGTTTTACCTTGTCTTTTCAACATTATATCATATTTCATAACTGTAGTTACACTGTATTTTTCTAGATGACTGCAAGTTCTGTGCGGCAGATAATTCTAGATGTCAAAGTTGGACCCCCGTTGTATGAGAAAGGGCTCGCCAAAGATGTTCTCTTTATTGTAAGTATAATTATTCCGTCCATACCCTATTGCATGTTACATTTTGATACAAGCTCTAGCTCATGTAGAAGTTAGCTCTGCTTTGCATTCTTATTTTTCTTTTATATACACGTTCCTTTCTCTCTTATGGAGAACTTAAATATGAGCTTTTGAAAAAACTGAATTGCAAAAGCTATTTCAACTTATGTGCGAAATATTAGTTGAAAACCTCATTGTTAGTAATAGAAAGTTTCATCCAAATGCCAAACTATCTCACTTCTCTTTTTAGCTTTAAGTATCACAGGTATGGGCCTATGTTCATCAAATAGCCTAATAAGTTTGTTAATCGGGAAAAAAAGGCATGTTGCCTATAAATAAGAGGGGAGCCTTAGAGATTGATATATCTTGTTCTTTGTATAGACTTGGGGTCTTTTGGGCAACGAGAGCCTAGAATCTCTTGAATACTCTAGGAATAATCAGTAATTGGGGATTTTTCCCTATATTCGGCATATGAAATGTGAACAAAAGCCTAAGCAAAACCCTCTTGTGTCTTGACTCAAGTTAAAATGTTAGTTTCTCCACTATGACGGATTGAATTCCTCCTCGTGTTCATCTCAATGTGAACCTCCATGTATCTTGGCTTAAATTCAAAATCAATTGACACACATGAGATTGTTAGAACTGGAATCTACATGGATATAAATTACTGAGTGAAGATTGATTAATTGCTGAAAATGGCCAGAAACAGTGTTCACTGGGACAGAATACTGAGAACTTTAGAATGGGAAGTTACTGATGGAAGTTACAGAATTTACTTATATAGACAGGAGTTAGAGAGCATGCCTCCTCTCTCAACCACTCAAAACCAATTCTAAAATAACCCGATTCCCCTTCTAATCTTCTCCTATTCCTTTTATTCAATCACAACATAAGTTCTAGACTAGGTTGGCCTTTACATAAACCTTATAAATAGGAGGCCTACTAAGTACTGACAGAGATTCCTTTCTTATAAAAAAATATTAACAGATCTCTACGACCATCTTGTTTATACTAACAGATCTCTACGATCATCTTGATTACAATAATAGCTCCTAATTAGTCGTCGTAGCATGACTTTAATATTGATTACATTTTGTGCCTCTTGGTCTCCAATTTACTGGGTCTTTTATGGCTTGTGAGTAAATGGAGGAAGGAATTAAATAATGAGGTGGTCTTGATGGTTAAACCAGCAACCTACACTCTAACTTCTTTACCAACATCAAAGTAAAATGTGAGAACCCTTGCCTGCTTTGCACAACTTTTAGCTCTGCCAATGTAGCGTGCCTTGTCCTTTTAACATCACACTAGCAAGCATACTTTGTGTTAATGCCTGATGGCAGAACTTCTTTTACTAAGTTCCATGCATAGATAATAATACATCATATAAGATATTTTCTTCAAAATATCTTCTAATTTTGCAGCAATGTAATTTCCGAATGTCAATACAATCTCTTCCAGGTGGAGGAGACAGGGTGCAGAAACTGTCTCATATGGGCAAAAAGTGACAATTTAGCAAGGGATGTCATTAAACTCTCATCAGAAATTGCGGTAAGAAGCAGTTCATATAGCTCTATTTGCAAAACTTCTCATGTTTTTATGGCCAGAATGTTTTACCTATGAAAATCTTCTGTTGTCTTTTGGCATAGGTTTCCCTATATTATTATGTTTTTCTTTAGGCCTCTTTTCAATCTAAAATGGCAAGGGAAAAGGAACGTACCTTATATTCTAAACAACTGATTGGCAGGGGAACATAAAAACAAAAAAGTGTACAAAACTTTTGGGTTTTGGCTGGAATATATTAACTTAAACACTTGCTCAGCATTAAGTTTAAGGCTGTTACCAATGATTTAATATAAATAGTGAATGAAGTAATGCTTGACAATAACATAAGGTTTCTTGGTAAAAGTTTGTTCACCTATCACTGTAATCAAGCTAATGGCTAATATGTGTATGAAGAAGAATGGAGAAAGAAACAAATGCAGTTTATAAAGTAAACAACCAATTTGGTCTTTGAATATGTCAGGAGGTGTCACTATAGTCTCTAAATGTATCAAAATTACAAGAACATCCCAAATGTGTCTTCTGCTAGTCAGTTTGATCCACAAATGCATCTTCTGTAGTTCTGTTTGTTAGTTCGGTCATCAAATATGTCTTCTGTTTGTTAGTTTGGTCATCAAGTATGTATTTTGTTTGTCAGTTTCGTCCATAAAAATACAAACAGAAGAGAAGACATATAACAGAATGTTTCTTCGGGATATAACAAGACACTTTCAGAAAAGCATGGAAGCTCTAGTTTGCACAAAGTATTAAATTGTGTCTAGATACTACTATATTAGACATTTTTTTTCATTATTTTTGTCACAAGTTAACTTTTACAACTTCATGAGTTGAGTCTTGGAGATTTCCATGAGTTTGATGACAAGCTTGTTCAAAAGTGAGTATAACCCAGTCCAACATCGACCCAAACTATGATTCTCAGTGTAAAAATAAATAACTATCTGTACATGTAAGAGAAGATCATATCTCCAAACATTATGTGCGTTTTTGTGATTTTCATGACAGCCTAACCTTAAACAGAGGGCTCGATTTTCAAAGCAAGTTAGCAAAATAAAGGTTATCCTTGTCTAGAAAATGGTTGAGGGTGCAGAAATGGAAATGAGATTTGTGTGAACACACTCCACGTGATTATAAGAACTGAATTAAAGCCGTTACATTTGTTATGTCTGCTTAAAGTTTGTATTGATTAATGAGAAGTCATTTCCATCATTATGCGGCTATAAGCTGGAATCTTATTGCAGATGTGTTGCTTTTAACTAGTTTTTATTGTCATGTCAATTTCAATGTCCACACAATTTTAAAATTGGATTATGCAGGTTGGCTATATAGTCATGAGGGAACCTTCTACAGGGGCTAGATCAAAATTGTTGCGGATGAAAGGTGCTGAGGTTGTTGGTGTCTACCATCCATTGATTGATGAAAAGCTTATGAAAGTTTTGCACAGGAGGAAAAAAAGGGTGTATGCTTGGACTGTTGATGATGCAGAATCCATGCAAAAGCTATTGTTTGAGCATGTTGATGGTATTGTTACGAGTAACCCAACTTTACTTCAACGCCTAATGCAGGATGGCAAAATACAATGTCTGGAAGAAGGTTATTCATTACCAGGCTAACATTTGTTTCAAGGATGTATACCTCTGCTTCAAAAGATTCATTGTGATTAGTGATGAGCAGAAAACTAATCCTATGTGTCACATTCATTATTCTCTTGTATACAAATTGATATTGTGCTTGGAGAAAAAGGAAGAAGAGTAACATGCAAGCTTTGGTATATTTAATTAATGGGAGCTTCTTTTTCTCTCATGTTTTCTAAAAATAAAACATGTGTTTTTTTTTGAACAAGAAAAATAAAACATGATGATGTTAGGTCGAGATCGGACAATGTAGACTTCAAGTAGATTAATAACTTGACTCTCAAGACATTACCAAATACAAAAAATACATAATAAATATGAAAGATTACCAAATATAAAAAATACATAATAAATATGAAAGATATTTACATCTTCAAATGAAAATGATCCTTAATTATTTCGGCTAAAAATCTTATATACATGATAGAGTTTTAATCTAATCTAATTGGACCTAACTAACAAAACTGTAACAAGTAGTTCCAGATACATCGACTAATTTGATTTAACTATGATTTTAACCAAGAATCTATACTATATAAACTAGCGACTAATTTGATTTAACTATGATTTTAACCAAGAATCTATACTATATAAACTAGCGGAAAGACGGGCACGTTTTTACTGCACTAACGCATGTGATTATTTTTTTTATGTTTGATTGTATAATTTTGATTAAATTTTTTAAATATTAATGAGAATTATTGATATATTGATTTATAAACAAAATATTGTCCAGACATATAACAAAATTATTTTTGAACTCAACATATTTTAGTTTGCCTGCATATAAAATTAAGATAAAATAATGATCATTTATTTTTTATTCTAATAGTAATTAGTAACATCATAACATAAATGTATAACTGATGTAAAAGAAACATTGTTATGATTACGATAAAAAAATATATTTAAAAACTACAATTTTTCGTAAAGTCTTCATCTTCTCCTTCTATTTTCCCTTCTTTAATGAGAACTTTTGTTGAATTTTGAGAAACTTCTCTTGATAAAGCTACATATAATTGACATGGCTGAAAACATGTCGTGGAAGATAGATTCCGACATTGGGAATGGTTTGCCCTTGTGACTTATTTATGGTAATAGCAAAACTTAGGCTAACGGGAAACTGTTTTCTACTAAGAAGAAAGGGAAGTCTTGAACTCACATTTATTTTTAATTTAATTTTGGGCAAGAATACTCTTTTTTCAGCATTGCTTCCTGTTAGGATTTCCACATCCAACATATTCTTAAATAAACCACGACATAATAATCGTGTCTCATTACACATGCCATATCTAGGGTCTATGTTTCTCAACAACATCAAAGGTGCACCTTTTTTTACCTTTACTTCCTTGAGCAGTTAAGTTCATAAATTCCATTTGATATAAGTTATGAGTATCCCCTTCAACCTCGTCAAATGACAACAAATTATGTTCTTCTCCTGCAAACTAATTGATAATAAATATTTAATATAGTGCTAACAAATTTTTTTCTGAAATATTCTGAGTCCTATAATCTTTTTTTAGAGGATTTAAAGTCCAATCTTTAACATTATTTTTTGCTCACGTTTGTTACTAATCATTTTTTAGAGGATTTAAAGTCCAATCTTTAACATTATTTTTTGTTCACGTTTGTTACTAATATATTTTTAGAGGATTTAAAGTTCAATCTTTACCATTATTTTTTGCTCACGTTTGTTACAATTGATCAAAGGCTAAGGAAGAGTAACTTATATTAATAAAATAATATGGAAATACTGTTTTTTGTGGAAGGGATATGAAAATACTTGGCAATCTTTGTCGGTTGTATTGAGGGGAACAACACAGATTTACAACATAAAATCGGCTGATAAGAAAGTATCATGAGTTTTTGTTTTGTGCTAGTTTTTTGTGAGTTTGATCTGTGGTTAACAGAGGTAAAAGAGGGTTAGCGGGAAAGATTAGTGACAAGGATTAATAATCCACGTGTTATTTATAATTGGTTAACAGTAAAAACAGATCATAAGGAATTGTGTATAAGTTTTCTTCTTAAATTAAATTTATTATTATCTATTTGGTTACATTTGTTATTTGTATTTAAAATTAAAATTAAAAACTAGGGTATTTTTGGAAAGAAAAGTCCAACCCAAAAACATGCTGAAAGGGGTAGTTTTCTTTATATATAGTATAGATTAAAATAAAATAATTTTATTCAAAATAAAAGTTTTAAAAAACTTTTGTTCGTAATTTAAATGCATTAATGTAATAAAAAGAACAAACAAACGCGAAGTTAGTATCAATAATAGTTCCTTCGTTAATTTCCTCTTGAATTTCACAGTGGACGTAAGTGAAGATATAACCGTTAATATCTTCTGCAACGTGAATAAGTTGAGGTCGTGAGATGAGAGGGAACCAACCTTTAGACCAAAGAGTTTGTAAATCTTAGAGAGGTCGCAAAGGTTTGCTTCTCTTATGCACACGTGAGACATCGTTCCTTGGAGAAAGAATTTTTATTAATTCACCTTTCAGGGTTTGTTAGTTAGTACTTAGTAGGGTTATGATGAAACCACAATATGATGTGGTCAATTTTTTTTGGTGTTACAAGGCTAATCAAAACAAAAACAACAAAGAGAAAAGGACAAGAAAGAAACAACAACTAATCTCTAGAAAAGAAAGTTCCAACCGCATGCAGCATGTCATTTGGAGGAGAAGCATAAAGTAAGATTTCGATATTCAAAGAGGTTCCTAACTTGCCATGAATCTGCATATTGATTTCCAGAGTGTGACAAACAGTGACATTTATCTGCGTTGTTAACTCTTTTATCTCTTGAATCAAAACCACATAGACATGGAACTTCATGGAGGGACCTTAAAAGAAATTGACGCAATGCAAAGAATCAGGGTAACAAACGAGGTCAATAAAATTCAATTCTTTAACAATCAGAAGACCCTTGTAAATAACATATAATTCAGCAAACATGATGTCAGAAGAACCATGAATGTAGCTGAAAAAACCTGATAAGTAGAAACCTACATCATTACATAATATTTTGTTTTAGTCTTTTTCTTTCGACAAGATTTTTTTTAGGCAATATTGTTTACGGAATAAAACCCTATCAATTACTATTTCTTTTTCTTATAAAAAAATTACCCATATATCATCTTAATTTTAATTTTTTTTTACAAAATTTTAAATCTAAATGTTTTTTTTAAGGAAAATCTAAATGTTATTCGCAAACATATATTTGAAATCTAAATGTGTAATTTTAAATCTAAATGCTAATCTTCTTCCACTTTCTTCTTCACCGGGTTCATTGCTTTCAACTCAAGAGATGTGGTTGGGTTATAAATCTTCCTCTTGTTTGTGTTCATAATCGTGGTTCCTCCAACACGTCTCCTAAAACTGTATTCACTCACTCTATAACACGACCCTTCAAATCGAAGATGTATACATGATAGCGCAACAAGGATAACTTGCAACACAAGTTATCTATGTTTGTGTGAGAGAATTGAGAGAAAAAAAGAGAAAACATTTGTTGATTGTAAACTTCTAATTCTCATTAGCGATGAAACCTTTTTTTTTGTTAAGTAGTCTAGTGGCTATAATTCACCTTTTTCAAGATGAATAAGTGAGGTGTCCGGGGTTCGAACCCCGGCCCCTACATATAACTTGGATTTGAATTATTCAAGAACCATGAGGATCTCAAATTCAAGTCAAAGATGATGTATTTGTTTTATAATCCATATTGGATTAAGACTCAATCTGATGAAAAAGCTTTTCCTGGGATATCTTTACGATCCGAAAAAGGGAAAAAACAAAGTCCTTGTTTAACAAAAGATTCTAAGAAATCTTTACGATCCGAAAAGAGGAAAACAATGCATGTCTATGTCAACTGAGCTATGCTCACGGGGACATTAGCGATGAAACTTAGCTTTCATATTTATATATAAGTTTTTTTTAAAGGATTTTTATTTTTATATATAAGCTATGTACTTTACTTGTTGTAACTTGCACAAAAATAGCTAACAACTTTAACAATTAAGTTTTAACTACTTCTAATATTAAAAACTAACATCCTCACTTAATTCAAGTTCTCTAGATTCACCATTCCAATTAGGCTTCTGAACTTGAGAAATCTTTCAATCTTCACAACTTGTATAAACACATCAACTAGCTATTCTATTGTAGTACAATGTATGACCTTAAGCATTTTTGTTTCTTCACTTGCCTATGTGTGTTTACTTCTGCTATGCAACCCTGGATTCTTAGCCTAATCTATAGCAGAGTTGTTATCAATAAGCAATGCAATAGGCTTGCAGACTTCTATTTTGAATTCTTTAACACATAATCCAACCATATTGCTTGACATGCAGCTAAGCTATCTGTAATATACACATGTTCACAAGTTGAGAGGGAAACTACTAGTTGTTTCTTTGTATATCATGATATCGGAACATCAAGGAACTTAAACGGATCCAGAAGTGTTTAATTTTTTTGCCTTGCTTATCTCAACACCAATCTGCAAATGAATAAGCAATTGGGTTCATAGTAAAATGTTGTCATTCCTTACTTATTGGATACATAAATTAATTACATGCATTACCTGACCAAATTTTTTTTAAAATTACATGCATTTTTTTAAAATATTTAATTAATTATGAGAATAATTTTTTCTTTTAATTATAATAAAATAATGATATCCTATTTGTTATCATGTGCGCATCAAACACATGATATGATTAATGCTTATCATGTCCGTATATTTTATCTCTATTTTATATCATACCGTGTCTCCGTTGGATGTGAGATTTTGTTTTTATTGCCCTTTTGTTGGATAAATAAATAATTCACTTAATCAAATGCACTAATTGTAACTGTTAGACATTAAAAAAAAAAATTCATTTATTTAAATAAATAAAATAATCAAAAGAAATAAGATCAAAACCATAAAATTTATTGGGAAAACTATTTATTTAATATTATAGTTCTGATCAATATTTCATTCTTATAGTAGAATTTTGAAGTTTATAAACCTTATTATACTATTAGTGTTTGTCGGTGTGGGACAAAGAAACATATAAAAAAGAACAATTCAGCATCTCCTTTCGTAAGCAAGCATTTATTCACCACCGCACGTTCAATTTGCTCACTTTCTCGCTTAAAAAACATTGAACGAAGGAAGAAGGTTGGTGATGATATTAATTTTACTGCTCAAGACATTTTCAAAAGATCAAAAAAGAATAACTTCAATCCTGCAATCACTCGAATGGAAACCAGACCAAAGCTAAGCAAAAATGCAAATGATGAGCTTGTAGATGCTACATTGTACACGTAGATCATAGGATCACTGATATATTGTTGATGATTTTATTAAAATAGTAATTGTCTAAATGTTTTCTTAGGAAATAAGAATAAAATAGAATCAATATAGACTATAGTTTCAACATGCCCTTTTATTAATTTACTTTGTGTTGTAACCTCTTTATAACGTGCTGAGTATGTGGTAGATTCTTATGTAGCCTGTCAAGCATTATGATAGAAATGCTGCTTGAAGAGCTTAAGGTCATTGAAACTGAGAAGGTTATGCTACTTGTTGATAACAAATCAACAATTGACCTAGCTGCTAATCATCCTATGAATTATGGTAGGAGAGAGAGTATTGACATGAAATATCACTTTTTAAGAGATCAAGTGAATAAAGACAGATTAGAGATTGAGTATTGATGGCTTGAATGAGCTTATGGGAATGAAGAAACCAGCAAATATGAATTAGAAGGAGTTTTAAGATTGTATAATTCATAGTTTGTTAGGTTGCTTGTGTGGAAAGTAATCTACATTGAATATACTAGGAAGTTAGAAGTAGTTAAGAGTTTGTTAGAGCAACTTTTAGTGGTGGGTTATTTTATGAGATCGTCAACATGTAATTCCAACTTTTCCAAATTTTCATCACCTTTTCCAAATTCCAACTTATGTTATTTTATGAAGTAACGTGATTTTGTGGGGTCAGTCTCCATCAATGTTTGTTAATAAGCTCATGTGGGACCAAATATAAATAAAAATACCGTTTGATTAACGAGTGTCATCGGACACTCTTAAAACATCATAAATTTAGTAACTATTCTTTTAAAAAGTCATCTATCACAATTTTCAATGCATTCATTACACAACTTTTCATTAAAAACTTACAATTTAAAGTGCTTAAAGAGTGCCATCGGGGCACTCGTTGACATTTCCCATAAAAATATAGTGTTAACATGCTCTTTATTACTTTGTGTTGTAACTTGTAGTTTTTATTAGGCTAAAATATGATTTTAGCCCTTGCAAATATGTCTCGTTTTGGTTTTAATCTCTGTAAAAAAAATTTGTAGAAAAAGGTCCTTGCAAAATATTTTGTTTTTTAAAATAGTCTCTCTAGAGACTATTTTAAAAAACAAAATATTCTACAGGGACTATTTTAAAAAACAAAATATTTTGCAAGGACTTTTTTTCTACAAAATGGGGTTCAGTCATCATGTGTCACGTATGCAAATCATTACAAAAGTGGGGCCAAAGACTATTTTAAAAAACAAAATATTTTATAGAGACCTTTTTCTATTATTTTTTTTACAGGGACTAAAACCAAAACTTTTCATATTTGCAGGGACTAAAACTATATTTTAGCCTTTTTATTATTCTCAAAGAACAAAAGATTCTTGTGCCAAAATGTTGGTTTGCTAAGCAGGTTCATGGAGCAACCAACATGTTATCTAATATCAGTTGTGAGGATATTGAGATACATTAAAGGCACAACTGATTATGCATGGTGTGCTAATGCCAAATCAGAAGAACAATAGTAGGAAAGCAACAGTCTATGGTTATTGTGATTCAGATTGGAGAGGTGATCAGTATGACAAGAAGAGTATTGTTGGCTACCTGTTCATGATTGGCTCAACACCAATCTCATGGATCTCAAAGAAGCAAGAAATGGTAGCATTATCCTCATGTGAAGCTGAGTATATGGTAGAAATTAAAAATTAAAAATTTTCGTATGAGTAAATTTGAAAATGATATCTGCAAACTAATTTTTATTACCTACAAATACTTTAAACGATCAAGTTTTTGTTGGGTAAGATATATATATATATATATATTTTTTTTTTTGAGGGGAAAATAGAATTTTTTTGTTGGGTAAGTTAAGATAGACTTCTGTAAAACTTTAAAAAACCCCTCAAAAAAATATTAATAAAAATATTATGTAAACCCCTCAAAACACATTATGTAAATAAATAATAAAAATGATTTAATTGGTATTCAATCATAGAGGTGTAAACTTTTTATATATATATTTAATCAAATTATGTCATGTAACTATTTTAAAAACTATCCTATAGATGTGACTATAATAACCAAGGGATTGACTATAAATTGTTAATGAACTCAAAAATAAATTGTTCGAGAAAATTAATATTATATTTTTAAATTTAATTTTTTTTATCATACTTTATTTATCTTCTAGTCAAACTCTAAATTAAAAGAATTTTTTTCCATAAAAAATGAAGGATCAACCCAAAATAAGTTTTGCATCGTGATTGAATAACTATTAATTTATAATATTTTGGTTTCTTAAGAAAAAACAATTTAATCTATAATAAAACATATAAGACATTGATATTGGTATATTTTTTCTATTTAAACATAATATCAATTTTTTTCCCTTAAAAAAATTCAAAAATATTTTTTTAAAAAAAAAATATAGATATGTCTTATCTTATACTATATCATAAAAAAATAAAATAATATAATATAATAATTAGAGAAAATGCTACCGACACACATTCTAACACCCACATTTCAACACACTCTTTTTGATTGGTTAAAATTCACATGGGACCCACCAAATTTATATGGGACCCACATGATTTGGTGGGACCCATGTGAATTTCATCCAATTAAACAGAGTGTGTTGGAAAATGTGTGTTAGAATGTGTGTTTGTATCGTTCTCTAATAATTATATGTGTTTTGGTTTGGAGTTGGGGTTTTCTTGTGGTGAGAGAGAAACTCAGATTCTGTTGCTTAGAAGCATTTTAATTTCAATTTTATTGAATTGAATACCCTTTTCAATTTTTAACCTAAATTTTGAATACCCTTTTCAATTTTGAAGCTAAATTTCGAAACTTTGATAAATTTTGAAACTTTGAACGAAGATGGCGAATGGGAAGATGGCAATTACCAATTGGTTCCAGAAGAAAATCACTGATCCTCTTGTTTCCATTCTTCACAGGTTCTCTTCAAATTTTTCACTTTTTTCAGCTCTACTCCACTTTTCATTTGTTGTGATGATGAATCACTGAATTATTTGCATTTATTTTTGTAATGATTGGTTATATGAGATCTGTTTATGGATTCTAACACTTGTTGGTGGTTGTTTATCATTTCAATTATCCTTTAAAACTGATTCTGATTATGAAGTATAGATAGGGGCTGTTTGTTAGAAATTATAACAAAAAAAAAAGTGATTTTGGTATTAAAAAGTGATTTGTTAAGAAAAGTAGAAGCAATTTTGTGTTTGTTTTCATGACGAAAATTACTTCTTTTATTAAAAAAGAAGAAGTGATTATGGTATTAAAAAAATGTATTTTTTTAGAAAATTTTAAGAAAGTAGAAGCTATTTTGTGTTTGGGCTTGTTTGGGTTGGCTTATTTCTGAGCTTATGAAAAATAGTTATTCAAATCAATAAGCTTATATGTTAATTCTTAAGTTAGCACTAACGAAAATTGTATCTTTATAAGTTGTTTTGTCATAAACTACCTTGAGAAGCTTATGAATAAAGCTTATTTATTTGCATAAGCTGAAAATTAAGTCAATCCAAACGAGCCCTTTGTGTATGTTTGGTCCCACTTTTGGTGTAACCAAAATTGATTCTAGAGGTGTAGAGTTGATTTTGACAATGTTTGTTCCTCTAGAGAAGAATTGGTTTTACATTCAAAATTGAATGTACTGAAGCTAGAAGTTGTAGCTTTAAATTCTATAATTAATTTTTGCACTCAAATTAATCGTTTAGCTCACTTTTACATAAACATATCCAAACAAAAATCACTTTAGCTTCAACTTAATTTTAGCGAGAATCAATTTTACAAAATCAATTCACTCAAAATCACTTTCTTTAATCCTGTTAGAACTTCTAAGAGTGATTTTTTTGTTTGAAAAAGTAATTTTTTTAAGAATAAGCTGAAACAGATGTGCCCATAATTTTCTGGATATAACCCTGTTAGATCCTCTTATTTATGTTTGGTATATGAAATGTCTTTATGGAACGTAAGTTGTAATGTTTTTCACTTGGAAATCTTTGTCCTAAAGATAACTGTAATTCAATTATTTTGCTATGTTTTTTCAGAGGAGCTGAACCAAATCAGTTGGCTTTCTCTGCTGCTCTTGGCATTACATTGGGAGTATTTCCTATATGTGGTACGTTGTAATTAACCCACCTTGAATTATACCGTCATTTATGTAGGAATCCAGAGCCACATAACCATGTCTTGTTAAGTATTTGCAGCCATTTCGCATAACCAGTTTGGTTTTTTTTCTTTATATGATTCGACATTGGGCTGGTTTGGATTGACTTATTTGAGCTTATCTATTAGCATAAGTTCTGTGAGACTGTTTGGGAGAATTTATGAAAACAGCTTATGACACATTTCATAAGGTTTTTTAAGCTTAATTTCATAAGTTCTCCATGATAGCTTATAAAACTAACTTATAGCATGAACAAAAACAATTTAACTTTATTTTATCATTTTGTATAGAAATAACTTATGTAAGCTTATACATAAGCACTTATCATGATAAGCTCTTTATCCAAACAGGGCCAGTTATGGCATTGTATGATTCATGTAGCCAACCACAACTAAGAAAAATTTCTGTGTGTGTAGTTCTTATAATTTCAGACTGTATTTTCATCAACTCAAGAGTTGTAGCTGTTGAACAAAAAAAAGAGTTGTAACTGTGTACGGATCCTCTACAGCGACTGCATTGTGCAGCACACTGCAGAGCTGTTGGATTAAGTGAAAGAAAGTAAGTGCAGCCCGCTGTAGAGGATCCGAGAAAGCATATATGGATGTGAAATATGGCGGTTCTTCTGCAATGTGTTAAATATGAGGCTAATGTTTTTCAAATAGGTGTCACTGTATTCCTCTGCGGAATGGCTATTGCATTGCTTGGTTCATATTGTCATGCTCCAACTATGATGCTCACGAACTTTATGGCTACTCCAATAGAGTTGAGGTAATAGCTATCTTTGAATATACTTTCCATTCTCTTTGTGAGTCATAATGTTTGTATTTTGTTCATCATGTTACAGTCAAAATAGTTTATGTAGTTTAATTTAAAAAACATCTTTACCATCTATATTTTAGGAGGATGCATTCTTAGTTTCTCGTGGAAAACTATTTCTAATTTAGTTGCATCCTAGGAGGATGAATAGAGGCTCCACCGATAAGTAGAACAAATGGAAGACAGTCCAATTAGGAAAATCTAAGAAAACTCTGAAAAACCCAGTTAAATGATCTTACTCTTAGATTATTGAAAGTTTCATTTTTGATAGAGAACTATGGCGTTCATTGATCTGTGTAATCATTCCTGCCTAGTGAAGATGGTTTGATTATTGTTGTTAAATTCTAGGAGTTTGGAGTTTACATTTTATATGGTAAATCGTGTTAATACTGAAACCACGATTTTGCATCCCTGTGTCTTTTAGTGTCATTGAATCATGTCTTGGACATTTAGGTTCTTTCCCTCATTCTCATGTCAATGTTTGTTGTGTTTCATAATTGATGCATTTCTATGATATTATAACTATTCTCGTAAGAAACATTGATATTGATAGTTTAATTATTTGTAATTTCAGTCTGATTGTACCGTTTCTACGCTTCGGTGAATTTATGTCTGGCGGGCCTCATTTCCCTTTAACATCTGATGCTTTAAAGAAAGTTCTTACCGGTCAAGCTTCACACGAGGTCATATTAAGTGTTGTCCATGCGGTAGGTGCCACTATACCATTATATTTTTCTGTTCATTTATTTTAAAAAGACTGTTTGTTCTATGTATGTAGATATTTACATAATAACACAACCAATTTATTTCTCTTTTTACCAAATGCATATTTTACATAGGTTGAAGTTGAACTCTTGATCCTTTTGACCTTTCCTGTATTGAATAAATAATGGTATATTTTATATGTGGTAGACAGTAGGTGGTTGTTTGGATTCCTATTCAAATTCTAATAGCAAAGATTAGGTTTTGGACCCAGATCGCTGCAGTAATTCCATGCAGTTTCATGAGTAAACGTTCCCAACCCATTAATCTGAGATTGGAAGTTTAGATTGAACAATAGCAAAAATTAACTTCAAATGATATCTGTTGTTAACTTGAGATCAGACAATTGAGATCGAAAACTGCATGTTAGTTTTATTGAACCCAATCCAAATCCTTTAGATTTTGGGCCTAATTCAACCCCACTAATCCGATTTTTAAGGTGGTGTGGGCCAAGCTTTATAATCGGCATTGTTTTCCTAGTATATCCTATCATGCCTAACACTATTGGACTTGGTGTGTGGATAATATGGTGGACGATCCAACAACTGATAACTGCACAAAACTAACTTGTACGGTGAGGACTGAGGAGTACCAGAACTTTTATAAACTCCTTATTAGACACTATATCTAATCTATGTAGGACTTGAGTCTTTCCTAATAGTAAACCATCATATAGGACCGAGATTTTGCCACGTAATGAATGCACACAATCTGTTTTCCTCTGGTATTCCCTTATTATAATCATATCATAAATCGTTCGATTTTCTGGTTCTCTAGCTTGCTTGATGTTTCTATTCCACAAAAATGTCTTTATGTTATTATGTTATTATCAATTTGCCTTTTGCAATGTAGGATTTTTGCTTGATTTCCTTTCCAAAGTTTGTAAAATGATCAAATTTATTTATTAATTTATCAAACTTTTGCAGTTATATGGGTGGCTAGCTGCATCACCTTTCATTCTCGGAGCACTATACATAGTGTTTTTACCATTGTTCAGAATTTTAGTTCACAAATTCTCTAGTGTACCTTTAAGTCCAAAAAAGCCACTCCTTTCACACTCAGAACTAAGGTTGAAGGTAAGAGATGTTTGACAAATATAGTAACAAGGTCATAATGATCAGTTATGCACATGTTCTTCAGTGGCACAAATTGTACATATAACTATCGAAGACTTGTTCCTGTTTGTAAGCTGAGATTCATGTACCTTGTGTTGTAAAGTATGTTGTGACAAAGAATGTAGTAGACTATGAAACAATTAAAAACAAGGATCGTTCAAACTCTTCTGATAAACAGGTTCATAGAGATAGAGGTATAATTCAAAGTATATTGTTGGCATATGGTCTAACAACTCTAAAATGATAAGTTCATTTTAGGGTGTAAAATGAGCAATCTCAATCATTGATGAAAAAAAAAATTCATTGATTTTCTCATTTATGTCTAAAGTGAATCACTCATTTAGAGGAATGAAGAAAAAACAAGATTTTGGAGTCACTATATTTACATTATATATACACTACCAATTTAAACATTTATACATGACTATTTTTTGACACAAATAATTTTTTTAATTAATTTAAAAATGTATATAAATTTAAGTAATCAATACTCACTAGAATTGCAACAACCCACTAAGTGTTGATCTATGTCATAGAGATTCGATAAAGTTTTATGTTGGTTGTAGACGACCTAATACAACACTCTCCTTTCATCAAGGCTTGGAACCGACTATGCATAGCAAGGTTAACACAGATATGATTGGTTAAGGTGCAACATAAGGTCTTAACACGAGGACTCATCATTATGAAGCCTAAATTGTTGGCTAAATAAATGAATAAATAAAACAATTAACAAGCAGAGAGTGAAAGCAAATCAGTTATAGATTTTTGTTTGTTTGTTTGAATGTAAACCTGTTTAGTTCATATCACTAATCAAGAAATAGTCAATCACATAGGTGATAAAAATGAATGAATGCTATTCGGATTTCCTTCATTTGCTAATATACGATGTATCAATTGCTGTAAATTATTGATTTAAAATTGATCACACTTAATGATGTTTATAAGTATACTTGTTCAAGTGGTTAATTTTGGCTTCTCCAACAACAAAGAGGTTGGGATCCTAATTGTGATATGAGATGGATTTGGCGGCTTAAAGTTCCTGCAAAGATGCAAAATTTTATCTAGCTTTGTTCACATAACACTCTTTCAACAAATGCCCGTCGGCACTCCTACAACATGGCAGCTTCACCAAGCTGCACTCGTTGCTCATCCCTTATGGAAAACCATTTACATTGCTTACGTGATTTCCCTCACTCCATGGAGCTTTGGCTTCGCCTGGGAATGGGAGGACAAAAGGATTTTTTCTCCCTAACAGAATCGACAACTTGGGTCAAGCAGATGGCATGTGGTACTCTATCGCTCTTATTTCTTGCAGGATTATGGCAAGCTTGGTGCTGGAGAAATAATAGTATTTTCGAGGAACAACCTTATCAGATTCATGAAGTGGCGAGGAAGACTCGACATTGCATGATGAGTTCATTACCTTTTGCTAACCTACGGGCTCTAACACATCTATGTCCCGAATTTTAGAGCATTGGAAACCACCTCCTAAGGGTCTCATCAAACTCAATGTGGATGGTACTTTTCTTGAAGATAGTTTTCGTCTAGGTGCTGGTGGAGTTCTTCATGGCCATGATGGGAATTAGATAGCGGGGTTCACTCATTTTGTAAATGGTGGTGATGCACTCTTGGGGGAACTTCATGCTATTCAACTTGGGATTGCAACTTGTTATGATCTCGGCTATACACACTTCATTTGCGAGAGTGATTGTTTGGAAGCGGTAGACCATATTCTCAATGTGACAAATGTAAGTTTGCATGTATATGCTTATGTGTTGCTAGAAATCTCAGATGCCTTCAACTATATTTTTTTTGGGTTCAAAATACATAGGTAAGGAATGTAATAACTATCAATAATTATTGAATGATTTTTGCAAGCAGATATTAAAGTCATATTATCCTGCGACTTTAGCAGTCTATTCAAGCTTGATTCTTCAAAAATTTTGAACCATTCCTATTCAATCACATTTCTTAGCTGCATTCCATAATGTCATCCATTTGTACACCATTATCATGCATTTTTGGAGGTAGGAAAGGCATGGTCCTGAAGGTTAGGGTTGCTCACATATGATGCATTATAGACAAATAACATCCAGAAGAAATAACGTGCATGAATCTTCTGTTGGTTGATGAGAAGGTATGTACATGCATTTTGTGCCCTTCCCGTTGTTTGATACAATGCAGTGAACATTTTATGCGTTATAATGACTTTGATGTTGTGATCTATTTTCGTTGAAGGGGGACAAGATACATCCTGCAGTGAGAAAAGCTTTGGTTAAGCAGATCCGTCCTAAGGTGCAAGAGGGATCCAGCTACGAGATTCAAAATGTGTTGGTCGGTTTCAACGAGGGACCTTTCAAACTGACGACCCACGACGTTGAGGAACACACCAAACATTCCTTTGAATAGTTTTGATTTTGTGTCCTTTGCTTCAATTTTAGAGTCGTCTGAGGAAGATAAGACAATTGGTAACATAAAGATTGTATTTTTTTTGTGATTTTTATGTTTGCTCCTTCACATGCTGTTTGTATGTTTATGTATAGATGTGATTGATCATGTGGTTGAGAGAGATGCAGTGAGGGAAACCGAAAAAAATGGGAGGAGGAGTAAAGTGGAGGACTTGACTTTAGAAGACTTGGAGTAAGATTTTCATATAGCATTGTTGATTATAACTAGAATGGGAGGAGCAATTTAGATCAACAATATGGTTTGTGCAATGGAACCAGGTTGATTATAAGTAGAATGAGAAAGTATGTGCTAGAGGCAAAGGTAATGACCGGAAGTAATGCTGGTGAAAAGGTATTTATACCCCGGTTATCTTTAACTCCATCAGACATTCGAATATCTTTCAAGTTTAAAAGAAAACAGTTTCCTTTGGCCGTCTCTTTTGCCATGACTATTAACAAAAGCCAAGGGCAATCTCTTCGACATGCTGGTATCTATCTTCCTACGCCAGTATTTTCACATGGACAATTATACGTGGCTCTTTCAAGAGTAACATCCAGAGAAGGGTTGAAGATGTTAATAACTAATGAAGATGGTGAAGATGTCGATGAAACGTCGAATGTTGTTTATGAAGAAGTGTTTAGAAATGTGGTGATATTTTAAAACGCACAATGTGGTGATTTATTTTTATATGTATGTTTAATGATACAATATGTCCAGCTACTGTACCCTTGTTTATCTTACAAAGCATTTTGGTTTACCATTTATTATATTTTTTTAGCTCAAAAGACCCGTGCGGCGCACGGATCGGCGATCTAGTTAGCATAAATATTTTTAACCTCGCTCTGACCCAAATGCTAGTCTGACGCTAAATCAGTGTCAACATCCATTTTAACCCTAATTCTGTGGGATTTTGATCGACGCTAAAATGTAGTTTTCTTGTAATGAGTTATTAAATGGCAGTTCGTAGAAGTTGCGTGATTTGAATTTTTTAATGTAACTATGGGCATTATGCACTAACATTCGAAATTACTTTTCTCAAATCTTGATACTTTGAACCAAATAGACTTAGCTTGCTCCAAAACTCTTATTCAAATTTGCGTATAACACTGACCTTGATCTTAAACAATTGTGGTTGTGATGCATGCAACTACTGAAAGTTAGCCACACGAATAAACTTTTATTCCAGTAACAAATTTGTTTATCTAATTAATTTTCGATGGTTGTTGATGATAAATTACCAAAAATTCTTTGAGGCATACAAAATTAAATCAGCAAAAGAAAAGAAGTAATATCTTAAAAATAATAATATTAAATATGATAGTAGTTAGATAAGTATAATCTAACCAAGAATTATTCTATATAGAAATCAAACTTTTCGACTACCAAAACTCTTTTTTGAAGAAATCGAAGAGTTAACGGAAAAAAATATGATTCCTTTGACAATTAGCAAAGAAAAAACAAAATATGATTTTGTATAATATTTCTCTCGCTATATATTTTTTAACTCAATTTGTATATTATTTCTTGAAAAACAAAACACGTGTATTGTTTATGCTACAAGTCATAACTCTCATCACTTTGTTACTGCATGCAAAAAGGAGTGAAATGACTTTACCTTTTCTTAATCTTCTTCTTCCACTTCTTTGTTCTTTTTATTAAACAAAATAAAGAAATTCATACAGAAGAAACTAGAATCATGGACAACGCAAATGAAGAAGAAGAAGCCACTGTTTATTTATTTGTCATACAGGTTCGTTGTTTTCCTCAATTTTTTCAATATTGTTCATATTGTTTTAGTACAATATTTTTGTCTGTGTTTGTTTGCTTATGATTTTGGTGCATTTATAATCAAATTGATTATTTCCGTAATAAAAAATAATCAAGTTAATTTTTTGGGAACAAATAATGAAATTGATTTGATTACAAAATAAGAAAATAAGAAATTAATGGTATGTAGTATCATAGATGTGGTTTAACTTCTAACTTCTTTGGTGTATAGTTTAATTTGTATTAGTGATAAGGCAACCTCCTTGAGCTTTACATCTCTTTAGGTCACACAGTATAAACTTGTTTTATAGACGAAATGCCAATAACAATTGGAAACCCCACACACACACAAGTAGAGGAGCAGAAGTTTGAACCCTACTTAGTGCGTCTGACCTATGAATTTCAGCATTTTTGTTAGTTATGCTACAATTTGTGGACCACATGGTATAAATTTTACTAATTAATTTTTACTATTAATTAGCTCAAAAAAAAAGACTGAAGCCGTAAATAATGTCAATGACGATTGGCTGAAGTTGGCTAAACTACATTGTCGTGGGTTCAACTCTCGTTGTGTCATGGCATCTTTGGTAGATGATATGTAAATATCTCTTTTAGCACTCTCACTGAACTTTGCCCTCATGTGTGCCGGAGCTCAACTCACCTAAACTTTTTCTTATAAAAAAAATTAATTTATCTTTTGATAGTATTTATTATTTATTTTTGTGTTTAATATTATAAAAAACAAATTATCTTGAAAAAGTCTCTCATTTTGTTGTTGATTTTTAAAGGGCCTCATTTCCAAATTTTGTTTAAGGCCTCTAGATTTGTTGGGCCGGCTCGGTGATGAACCCGACTCAAGTCAATTAAACTTCGAAACCCTCATTTCAGCTCTGTCGCCGCAGATACAACGGTATGCTTCTCCTTCTCTTCCTTCACTATAGTCTTCTTTTCAGGTATTTTATTTTTCAGTTTGTTTTGAATTAAACTAATTTTTTCTTATTTTCTTAATAAGAATTCCCTTGAAGATGAAGAAGCTCTCAGTTGGTGATGCATTATCGTTACTTGCAGCAGTAAAACGTAGGTTTGGATATGAGAAAAGGGAAAAGTATGGATCTTTTCTACAAATTATGAAGGATTTCAAGGCTGAAAGAATTGATGCTAGGGATGTCAAATTAAGAGTGTACGAGTTGTTGGACGGCCATGAAGATTTAATTTCGAGATTCAACATCTTCTTGCCAACTGAATATGAAATCAAACTTCCATTAGATCGAGACGATGATGACGATGAACAACAAGAAGGTCGTATGTTAGAGACAAAAGATGCATTTGCTTTTCTCGAGAAAGTAAAAGATGTGTTTCATGATAAGAATAGGGAAAAGTATGATGAGTTTTTAGAAATTGTTAAGGATTTTAAGGTTCGAAGAATTGATATAAGTGTTGTTGCGGCAAGAGTGAATGAGCTGTTTCAAGGGCATACAGATTTAATTTTGGGAGTCAATGCCTTCTTGCCAAAGAAATATCGAATCACAACTTCAGTTCAGATGGACACTGGTTAGTAGCCTACCATTATTCTACTTCACATGTGTCAATAAATTTTATATATTTATGTTTTTATTTATGCAGTTTTTTTGCTATAATCTACCATAAACTTAGTTATCTAGCTATATAAAGTGTCAATAAATTGGTCCATCGTTATTGTATCGAGAGAAGTGAATGTATGATTATTAATTAAGGGATTATGTTTGTTACACTTTGCATTTGTTGAGAATGGATCATAGTTTAACGATAAGTTGGCTATAGTATTTTAACAAAAATTGTAATCTTTAACCCTAAGATTAAAATTTAATAGTAGAATTGTAATGTATCAATTTTGCAGTCAGAGACATAGGCACACAGATGTTCTTTGTTTGCGTTTTTGTATTTGTTTTCTTTTGTACAAGTTGATGATAGAATAGAAATATTTTCATGTATCAAACAGATGAAGGCTATATATTTGGAGAATTAAAAGTAGGGGTTTGCAGTTCATGCATTTTATGTCTATAGGAAACTAATGTTCACTTGTAAAAACTGTCTTGATTAAAAGAAAATATAGCAGAAGCTCCTTGCATCTAGAAAATATTTTGGAAACCTGCAATCGAAGAAATTATCATATGACATGTATCAACCTTAGGATTCATTTGACACTCATTTCTCCAATTTCTCCCTTGCTGTCTCTAGTTCTAGAATAAAAACAAGTTGTAATCTGTAAGTCTAAGCTTGAAATCAAATAATAGAAAGCATCCACACTCTGTGTGTTTTTTTGGTTTGCGTTTTCATATTTCTTTTCTTCTGAACATGGCTTCTGTTCTAACAACATTGTTGAAGAGCTAAATAATAGTTCATGTATTTTATGTCCATGGAAAACTAATATTTCCTGATAAGAACTGTCTTGATAGTTTCCTGTGAAACTTTGCAATTAAAAGTCGAAATTATCAGTTAGTCTCATCCTTAGGATTCCCTCGTTTATTCTCATCCAGCTCATATAAATATCCCTTGTTGTCTCTTTCTCGTATAAATATGAGTTGTTGGCCTAGCATCCACCAATATTGCTATTGAAAGCGCTACGAACGCTCACATTAGTCACATGTTTAGACGCGATAGAAAACATTTTTTTCGACCTATTCTGAAGGGAGGACGAGTCGTTCTTGATAGAATGTTAATTAATATTTTATGCTTTCAGTTAGAATGTTAATTTGCATGTGAGGGTGAAAATGGCTATCTAATGTTTCAATTGCTATACATTGACATGATCACGAAAATGGGATGATAAACTAACATTAAAAAACAAAGGATAGTACATAATTGTATTAATAAGTCGGTGTCCATTTTTGTTTGGGAATAATGGGAAATAAATATTTCTTTATCTTCTCATAGTATATAAGATGAACAAAAAAAACATATCTTTCGGAATATGAAAAAAGCATATGTTTTTAAACCACCTAATATTGTCATCAGTAGCAGAGCCAGAAAATTTGCATGGTGGGGGCATCATATATGTATAAATTTGTAACAAAAAATGCATAAGATTGAAATCATAGAATTAAAATTTAAAATAATGAGATTTTAGATTTACCACTTAGAAAATCAGTAATGGAGGAATACAAAGTAGAACAAAGGGAGAAGAAGACTAGAGAGACAAGATTAGAAAAAAGAAGAATGAGGAAGACAAGAGTGAGTGTGAGTTTGGTATCATTTTTTTGGTTGTGGGTGTGGAGCAATGAGTTTTCACTTTTTTTTTTAATTTTTTTTTTTATGTTGAGCATGTTTGAATTGTTGTTTATTTTAATAATAATAAAAAAAATAAGTCATGCTAACTAATGTCTTTGAGCACTTATTAAGAAAAAAAAAAAGGTAAATTTTGTATTAAAGAAAACATTTTTTTTTTATACTTTTTAGAGATTGATTACACAAGTTCCAATATATTTGATGGCTTATAATAGAAAAGCTAGTTAATTGAAATTAAATGTTTGATAATTTAGCTTTTGTAAATATGAAATAATATAAAAGTGCATAATTATATAATTTGTAAAAATTAATCTGATTTTTCAATCTCATCACTTTTTTCCACTTTAAATGAGAGATAAAAAAATCAATGTGTATTTTGTACGTATCATTCATGTGTTGTATTGTAAACTGCAAAGCAAGATGCATCATATTAGTGATTTATTTACACCAACTTGAATTTAAGTTAACATTGGTTGATTAAGGAATATTTAAGTTGCCGTTTTGTTTACTCATGTTCATGAATGGAAGATGTGAAGGCAGTTACTATTAAATTACTTTTTCACTAAAATTTGTGCAGGCAGGTGCCCACACAAGGCACTACCTGCCTCCGCCACTGATTGTCATTGTTGTGATACACAGGGGAAGCAATGAATAACATACAAGATGGTTGTAAAATTTCTTGGGATATTCTTGATGTCATTTCCAGAGATCTAGATTTCGATGACCTCTTTCAATTCGCTGGTGTGTGCAAGAATTGGAGGGAATTTCATAAAACTTATTGGAAAAAGTTCTTGGCATTCCAAGAACCATTACTTATTCAAAAGTCTTCCCATGATAAGAAATCCTTTTCCTTCATCAGCATAGCTGACCGAAAAGTTTATCACTCCAAGACGATCAATCAATTCTGGCACGTTGCTTATTCTGGCTGTTCTAGCGGATATTTGATCATGGCAGGGGACAATAATTCTTTTCTGCTATTGAATCCATTTACAAGAAGAAAGAAGGTAATCAATACATCAACCTTTAAAGTCAATTCTTCTTATTTTGCTTACCATGTCTTACTTGCTTTTGGCAAAGGATCGGAGGAATTTGTCTTAGTCGCTTCATGTAAAAGTTCTGGCAGTTTGTATGTCTATCAGTCTCGAAATTTGGGTTGGGTTACATATTCAACAATGGAAAGTCCATGGAAGGTTGTTGACTTTGTTGTATTGCATCATACTATATACGTTGTCACTGACAAGGCCAACATAGGTGTACTTGACTTGAATTCCACAAATATAAAATTTTTAGAACTGAAGAGTACACCCGATGTAACACCTACCTCACTCCTCAGGATGGTTTGTTGTGATGGACAACTTTTAGTGATTCATATTGCTTCCGAGGAAATATTGAATGTATACAAGATAGACTTCTCAACCATGAATTATATCAAGCTGGAAACTTTGGGTGACATTGCATTATTTTATACTTTTGGGGAATACTTCTATGCATTGAGCAACCCGAGAAGGTGGGGTTTTGAAAGCAACTCTTTGTATGCTATCAATCTTTCATCCACAACATGTAAAGTGTGTTTAGGGGATGATAACGAACTGCCAAAATACATTAAGCATGATAGATTTCGAGTTCCTCCGAAGGAAAATGCCTACTTGCTGGATTGGTGTTTTAGACATCTACACTATGAGGTGGATCTTTCTCCAGTTGAGTAACCTGGTTATTGTACACATTGTAGCTTGTGATATTTGTGTTTGGACCATGTTTTTTATGTTTCCCTTTTGTTTTCCAATAATTTGACTAGACTGAAAAAACATGTCATCGTGTATGGTTTCAACATTAGAGAACTATTGAGATAGAGTTTTGAAATGGATGCTGATATCGTTAAACGACTGAACCATCTTCTGTGGTTGTGTTTTGTTTTGAAAGCATAGAGTTTAAAATTTCCTATTTTTTCTCCTTCTGCATTTCAGTTGAGATTTTACTTTAATTGGTTCAAAGGAATTAGAAATATACCTATCTTCAACCACATGTTGAACATATTGAATTGTTGCCACCATAAATTTAGCTTCATTGCTTCAAAATTGAAAAATAAGCTCATTTTTTTATTACTAACTGTGATAAGTTTTTAAATTCTACTTTAATTTGATTTTGTTAGAATATTGTTATTTCTCACATTTTTTATTTGATTAAAGGGGGCCTTTTTCTGCCATTGTTTCTAAAAACCCACACAACATAGAGTTGTCTGGAAGTATAACTTCTAAAGTGATTATGTGAGTGGAAAAAAAATTATCCTTTGATTATGGGCCATATACTCCCACAACACCTCAACGTGTAAGCATGATGAAGACTGATACGCAAGCATTGTCCTTGTCTTCGTTCTTGTCGTCTAGGTTCAAAGCGATGGTTGAATCGTGTCCAGCCACTGAAAACGGGTTTACACGGCTGTTAAATGTTGAGAACGTATTTTGGAAGATCCCGGTTGTTTACCGGTGTGTTTCCGTCGTCTGTGGTTTCTTGTTGGGTGAACTGGGTCGCCAAATCCGGGATCGTTTTCACCGGTTTTGGGTTATTCTAGGTTGTTTTCACTCCCGAGGTCAGCTTCCAGATCTCGTTTGGGTACATGTAACGGAACATTTAATTTTGTTTCGATTGGTGTTGGGCTTGTGGTGTTTTGGTGGCTATATGGGATCTGTTGTATGTGAGTATGTTTTGAAGGCTATATGGGAGATGTTGTGCGTGAGTATTCAGAGGGAGCGTGGGAATTTTTGTGCAAGGAGAGGTTTTGGTTGGTGATGTTGGAGTGCTAGTGCTGGTTATAGTGATGTTGGAGCAGTGGTAATGTGGGGAGTTATGCTGCTGTTGGCTTCTTTTTTTCAACTTTTTCGTGGTTTACATGACCGATTTCTTGTTGGTTTGTGGTTTGATTTGGCTGGTTCGGTTTACGCCACTATTCCACCTTTTCACTGACTTAGGAACTTGTCATGTCGATAATGGTGGGCCGATCGCTTTTGCTTCGAGGTAGGAAGTTAGTCTCAAGTTTCGAGTTTTTGGGTAGATTAAGGTGTCTTCCCCAGTGGCTCGAGAGTAGAGGGGTCCCTTAATGATTTAATTCGAGAGTCTAATGGCCGATCGTTGGTTATTATTTTGTTCTGATGGTTTATGGGGGTTTAGTTGGGTTTTTGTGTTGGCTTTGGGTTCGGAAGTTTTGTTTTTTATTGGTGTGTGTTGGTGACAACCTTAAGTGAAGTTGTGTCTTTATTGGTGTTTATGATGTACGGTGTGTATGTGTTTTCTTTTAGGTGTTCCGCCTATATATGGCGTCTTTTGATATGCAGTTTCTGTGTTGTCAATCTTTGTTCGTCTTGTGCAAAGATTTGATTATTAATAAATTTTACTGTTCAAAAATAAATTTAATAAGAACTATTTAACTATTTTTTTCATTTTTTAAAACTATTTTATCATTATATATTTTTTATTTCTCAATGCAAATAATATTGCATATGTGCTTTGACAACCCCTCAAAAAACATTGCAATTGTGCTTTGATGCGTAACCCACGTTTCAACGATCAGCCCGTGTGAAGCACAAGTCTATTGCTAGTTTCCATATACAAACTAGCGAAAAGACGGGCATTTACGTGCACGTCTTTCCGCTCTTTTTAGTTCGCTAATGTTTGAAAATTATGAACAGTGTTTTTTTTAAGATTTTGATTTTGATTAAAACTAAAAAAATATAAATGTTTGTTGCTTTCAAGTTATAAAAAATCAAACTAACCATGATTATCTATTTCAACGACACGGATAGTAATACAATATAGCAAAAAAAAAAAAATCTAAATTCTTTTTTTAAAGACACCAATAACAATTTTATTATAGAAAAGGTTGTTTAATGGTAAAATTAGAATGATGAAAAAGTAAGTATAAATATACTCATCTAGGCCCCGTTTGGTTTGAGCTTATGAAAAATAGCTTATGTAAATAAATAAGCTTTTATTTTAATTTATAAACTCTCACTAACGAAAATTGTATCTTCATAAACAGGTTTTTCATAAACTACCTTAAAAACTTATAAATAGGACATAAAAACTTATTTATTTGCATAAGCTGTTTTATATAAGCTCTAAAATAAGATAATCCAAACGGGCCCCTAGTTTGTTACACTTTTTAAATGTTAAAGGAAAAAACAAATATATATA
>Ga0228710_1000092_pt1 | contig 72899 bp, 41 predicted proteins | sample MedpolnodulmetaG_FD_177995 | JGI IMG/M metagenome (GOLD analysis project Ga0228710, IMG submission 177995) | Root nodule microbial communities from Medicago polymorpha collected in Santa Monica, California, United States - pink nodules | ecosystem: Host-associated > Plants > Roots > Nodule...
TTTTTTGTCATATGAGCTTATAAGCTATAAGCTTAAAGGGTCGTTTTTGTTTTTTGTGGGTCTATCTTTAATTTTTCTGTTTTTTGTTATGCTTCTTTAAAAAATTGGATTTTTTTTTTTTGGGGGGGGGGGCTATTGAATGGCTTAAATGGGGGCAATAGGGGTTTCAATTTCTTACTTTTAAAGGGGGTATTTTTAAAATATCCTGATCTTTTAGCACTTGAGAAAGCCAATGCTTTTGCTTCTTTTTTGAAGAAAAAAATTAAAATGATGTTTGATTTCATTGTTGATGGTGTATGTGTATTATTTGAACGGGACCAAATGAATGAAAAGCTAAACAGTTTCTTATGTTAATACAAAAGAAGAGGGAAACAGAAATTTTTACATGTTTGTAGCTTGCAATTGACAAGTTGATAGTGTATCATCCAATTCTCATTTCTTGAATAAATATTAGGAGCTGTTGGTTATTTTCAAGGAGTGTGTCCAATATCTGTGTTTGTGTCAGTGCTTCATAGTCTAAATGTTTTTGTACTCTCTTTTGTTATCTTTTGATAAATATGAGTACTATAGTCTATAATAGTCTATGTTTTGATCATTAGTTTCTGTTCTACTAATTTATCTTCTTTATTATAAGGTTATGTTTGTTATGCTTAAATATCTTGCTTCATATATTGGTTGTGTTTATAAATTATACTTCTAAATACTATGTAACACTGCACTTTAGATTGAAGGCATGTCTTAGTGTCTGATACGTTTCGTGTCTGACACCAACACGACATCACATGTTTAGTTGCATATTATTACTTACATTGTCTCATATTATTACTGGTGTCTTGTGTTGGTGTTTTGCCCAATATCCGTGTTTGTGTCGGTGCTTCATAGTTTAAATGTTTTTTACTCGAAACTCTAAAATTTCATACTCAATCTATACTTACACTGTCTTCTCACTGTCATTCAATAATTTCATGTTTCTTATTTCACTATATTAGGTTCAATATAAACATAGCTCCACTTATCAACGTACTCATAATGATATTGATTTACCATGTTTATGTAATCTATAAAACATCATGGTGAATCTCAACTTTTTAATGCACTCATACAGCTTAATTATGGTCGATATAGGTGGCTTGCAGCAACTGGACAATTCCGTCCTAGGAAAATGATAGTTAATATTAAAAATGAGATTTGTAATGCTGCTGAATTCAATCTCTCCACAGTTAAGGACGTTGCAAAGCATTTCATTGACAAGTCACTTTTTTCATATGGGTTAACCTCACAGTTTGCTTTATCTCCTTCAACATCTGTGTTGTTTGGTTTAGAGGGCCATGGTGAAAAAGAAAAGCGCCGCAAAAAAGTGGTGTTTTTTCAGGAGGTACAAACTTAACAACTTTTTCTTTATTTTTCATTATCTGATGTGGACAGTCTACCATGATAGACTTCCTTTATACTCTCAAAATGTTGACTGTGTTTTGTATGTATTTTATTTATAAACTGTTTTCATTCCTTTTCTGAAATTGAAAAATATGCTGCAACCTATGAAGAACGGACACTCCTCAGATTAGGCGTGTCTCGGTGTCGGACACGTGTCTTGTCCGACACCGACACTTGTAATTATACTGAATTATGTGTCTTGTCCGTGTCCGTATCCGTGCTTCATAGGCTGCAACTCATAATACTATAAATTGGATCATGCAATGGTTTGGCAATTGTTGAAGTTTTAAAAAATTATGAAAATTTGATAAGATATTAAAATGTTGATATTTCAGTTTTAACAGTCCCATCTTCTAAGAGGTTTTTCTTCTAAAAAGCTGTCTTCATTTAGCAAAGTGATTATGTTACTTTTTTCATTTCTTTTTCAATTGTTCACACATGCTTACTCTTCATTTCAATGTTGCACTGTTGTTGCTTGCATGTGTGTCTGTTTGGTCTGTAATTCGACTATGTGGCTTGAGCATATAATGAATCATCTCAAAAGACAATATTTCTTGCAGCTTTCTGATCATGATCTTACAGTGGAGGCAGCATGGCCTCAATTGTTTGTTGACCACAAAGGAAGATATTGGGATGTTCCCGAGTCTATATCAGTTGATTTGGCATCCCTTGCGGCTCGTCGGGGATTGCGATACCGCTTTGGGATGCATAAGAACAATGGTAGTCCCCAGGCTACTAATGCAACTGATAGCGACACACCGCTGTCTCTACTGCCAGGGTTATGTGCCAAGGCTGCTGTTACTTATGATAAGATCAAGTACCTTTGGAGAAACATGGAGGAGCCTGAGGAGGAATATGAAGGCTTGGTTGCATATGACCAGGAACTAATGGAACCTCATTCAGCAGTATCTGGAATTATTGGTAAATTCTTTTGATTAATGTTGTCGTTACTGTTTGAATTGAGAATCCATTAGTATGTTTGTGTACTCGGCAACCACTCTTTTTCATTTTTATGGTTCGGTTTGCTTGCTTTTGTCAAACTTTTTTCATTCATACATCATTTTTAAGTTTATCCCTTTTATGTTTTATTCTCTATTTCCTTAAAAAAAAAATGTTTTATTCTCTATTTTTTTGTTAGAATTATAGGATTAGGTAAAGAAAAAGGAAAACATAGTTAAGGAATACTCACATATGTAATAAAAATATATTGACATATGTGTTGTGACGTTATACAAATACAAAACATAAACTCTTATCCTTTTTATCTTAGTACCGGACTTTTAATCCTTAATCAAATAGTAAATGAAGTAGGAAGTATAATCAAATATGAAAATCACTCCGATGGGATCATCTTGAGTACTCTGATCTATTCTAAGATAGAATCAAGATGACCTGAGATTTATTGTGTTGATTTTTTTGGTCTTCATCCTCTGGTCCCTAGGGGAAAGGGGCTCTGGTAATCCGGAGTTCAGACGGGAGGTAAGTAAAGTTTGACCAATGATTGTTTCAGTCATGATTCAAACTCTGATAGGACCCTAGGTTTGGGCCTTAATCCAATAAGAGTTTATCGGGACATTCCCTAAATTTTAGGAACGTTTTGGTTATAAAAGAGAGGGAAGCCTAGTGAGTGAGTCGTTGGGAAAGTTTTTTAAGAGTCTGTTAGGAGAGAAATTTTCTCGTCTAGGAGCCTAGCTCTGGTTAGGAGTTCATAAACTCATTAATTACGTTACAAACTCCTTGGTTCCCCGAAAATTAAGCAAAATCTAATATTATTACTAATAATAGGTTCTTATAAGTTACAAACTCCCTCCCTTATGGAATCAATATGAATGGATTCAAGGAATTTCTTTTACTGCATTTATAAAATCCCCTTGATTTTCATACTAACTCTTTTTTCTTCATCGGTGAATTGATAGTTGTTAGCTACATTACGGCAATTATGTTATAATTATTTTTGTTTTGTTATGGTCGTTAATAAATTCAGGTAGCTCCTGTGCTTCCTGGATTTGGAACGGGAAGAACCTTATTGATTCGGGAGAGGATCCAGCTGTGTCAAAGAGAAGAAAGAGATCTAGATTTAATGCCGAAATTTTTGGTTCAGTTTGCTATACTTTTCAGCAAGGAAGATTCACAAAGAAGTTTGGGGACTTAACCCGGGTAGATGCTCGTCTAGATATATCTTCAGCTTCTGGACTTGCGAAGAAAATTCTGAATGGTTTCAAGAGTTCTAGTGCTGACGTTATTGAACAACCGTCAGCCTCACCCCGGCTTAACTTAATCTTTCAACAACAGGTACACATTTTCCTTGATAAGAGCAACTATCTTTAGGTGTCTTTAGGCCATTTTTGGATAAACAACTTAATTAAGCGTTTATAGCATATGCGCTTATCATATAAGTTCTTCTGTATAGGTTATTTCTACAGCAAAGATAAAATAGGCAAATTGTTGTCAGATAAACTATAGCTTGTTTTTAGAAGCTACCTTGGAGAGCTTATGGACATGCCATAAGTTGTTCCCATAAACTCCCCCAACCAGTCACAAATGTTTATGCTGATAATTACACTCAAATAAATCAATTTAAACGGACTCTTAATCAAAAACAAGTTTTCATTAACGGTAAAGAATTTTTACGAAGTAGGAAGAGGATTATAATTATTGATATTGACCCCTACACAAGCATATATATAGCTTATACAATAAACAAAACTTGAAGTTGTACATTTACAGTTATAATCTTGTTTATGATCTTCATGGTGATAACCACAATTGTAGACACCTTGGCTATACTATTCAAATGAAAAAGGAGGGAACAGATAGAATGCCGCAGTGAAATGTTGATTAATTCAATATACTGAAATTGACATTGTGTTCCGGATCGGTTTATCACAGCTGATCCACAATAGCTATGATTCAGAAAGGAAAATACAATAGTAAGGATGTTTTTCTAAATGTCTAATTATAGGTTGCAGGTCCAGTTGTATTTCGAGCAGATTCCAGAATTTCGATTGATTCTTTGAACAGGAAACATGGGATCTCCATTGAAGATTTCATTTGCAGCTTGAATTTCTACATGGACCGTGAATCTATGGAATCTGGAAAAATTGTTGCTTGGTATTCACCAAAAAGGAATGAAGGGATGGTTGAATTGCGCTTATACGAGTTTTAACTGAAAACAATCTTCACCATTTTTGTATCTTTCATGCATGAAACTTTTTAATGCAAGAAGGTGACATGTATCGTTTATTTTAGAATGCCAAAATGAGTTAGTTGATTTTTGTAGTATCAACTTAAGAGTTATGTTTAGTTGGATTGTAATCAATGATTCAAAGCCAATTACGCTTCTGTTAAATTAAACTGTCGTAGTACAAATACAAAAAGAAACAAAATATTCCAAATTTAATTGCAACAGGAAGTCATAAGTCATGTGAATGTGATTAAATGTCTAGACCATATTTTGGTCATTTTTTGTAATGTTTTAAGGCCTTGCAATTAGTTTTGAATAAACCATCAAATGACTTGGTATGAAACTCTCTAATATTCTTTTAATACCTAAAATTTGACAGGGTTAGAGACTTTTATTTGAAATATTCTTAAACTTAGAGACTTATTGCCATACTCTTATGTTGAAACCAAAATGATACACACATTAGTGATTGGATTCCATGCTTTCAGTTGGGAAAAAAGATCATAAACCTTACATACAATAATGCAAAATAATTAAAATGAACATGATACATAAACTAAATAAATTTCAACTAGAATACGAAAAATATGTTCACAAAATCACATTAAAAAGATAAAAAATAGGTGAACTCAGAGACTATTTTTTTCATCCCATTGATCAGGATAGGTGATGTTACCGAACATCACAAATATTTTCATCATAGTTCTCCCAAAGGTGCGTGTGCACCAGCCGGGAATCGAACCCGGGTCTGTACCGTGGCAGGGTACTATTCTACCACTAGACCACTGGTGCTTGTTGTGATTTTTATTACGCACATATATTTATAACTGCATAAAGATACCTCATCATCAGTGTGTGTTTCTTTTTCACTTTGGTGACATTTTTTTGGGGTACAATGTTATGACTCTTCCATAATTTTATGGATCAAATAAAAGGTAAACGGGGTTTTTAGAAGTTGACTTTTAGTATGGGGAATCAAATATTTCTCCATTGATTAAGACATTTATGCATGGGGAAACTATGGATTAGATGAGAACTTTTGCTGTCTTTTGGATCATCATGCTTCCAATCTAAGCTTTAATATATGCAGGTAATATTTTAATGCTTCTCTAATGCAAAATTAAAAGCAAATTATTGACGTACTCACAACCTTAAAGCAACTCATGGCAAATAGACAAAGAAATGTTTAAATATTATCATGTGAAACCTAAACATACCATTAAAAGGTCTATAATGATAAAGTAATTAAGTAAGACAGAAGTATAAAGATAATATTTTTGCATTAAATATCTTGGCTAGCTACCAACATAGTTAAGTCATAAACCTAAAGTAATGAATAAAGCAATTGATAACTCAAACTACACATCAGTGGCAACAAGTTGGAACCATTTGGCCCTGAGGATCATCAAAACAAAGAATTACTCCTTATTTATGCAGATGAGGAATTCTAGCATCACACATTTTCTAATACACTTTTTGATTGGTTAAAATTCACATGGATCCTACCAAATCATGTGGATCCCATATAAATTTAGTGGCTCACATGTAAATTTTGTATAGTCACAACAACAAATGAGTTAGACTTAGAATCCTTATGCAAGTAAAGTTGTTTCCCAATTTGATCCATAATAGCCAAATGAAGCCTAGAAAGTGATACAGATTTCCATTAATTGTTCTTGTTATGACAATCATCAAAAACAACAACTTGGAAGCCATCCACCAATAGCAGTTAAGAACTTCTATGTAGATGCATCAAAAGGATTTGAGAACCATCATAAATCCATCTCTTTTGATTCTCACAGCTACCAAATTCAAGTTCATTCTTGTCATTCACGTGTGCACATTGACAAGTAAGATGATGGTACATGATAGAAAAACAAGGAAAATTCAGTTGGATATGATACCATCCACATAAATATCTATGCTATCACAATAATTTAAAGAGTTTATAGTCAAGCGGATTCTCATGTTGAAGTTGTTCAAAGAAACGTTGACCTAACAAATCGAGCGGAAACAATTAAGAAACAAAAACGAAACATTATGTCACTGATAACTCACAAATGTCGTCGCGCAGAAATAATTAGAGTATCGCAGAGTTATGTCATTTGTTAACTGATCAACAATTGTAGTTAAAAAAAAAATCAAGGATTTTGATTAATGTTTAAAAGAGATAAGGATTTCTAACTCCAGCCTAAAGGTATCATTGCGTCACTGAAGGAGATAGGGAGAATAGTATAATATCATGAACAAAACTGAGTATAAATATAATTTCAAATCAAAACATAAAATTATACCCAGCAATATTGAAAAAGAGCGGAGCTTGTAGCATCTGCAGAATCAAAAACTCCCCAAGGAATGTCAACAAAGAATATTTTAAGACCAATGATTGATAACAGTTCATTCTACTCCTAATACATTTGCCATTGAATACATTATTATCAAAAAGGCTGCTCCTCTTTGTCTCACACAGTGGCCAAACCCTACTCAACGACGGCCAACAAGTCACTTGATTTAATGAAGCAGTGCTTTGCATCAGTCCCCAAATCCACCTGAAAAACAATTGGACCAATATTTATTATTTATTAATGATGAAAACGACCTTTGAGTTACAATGGCATTAGAATTCTATCAATTTTCTTTTCTCAAGAAAGCAGTATGGTTGGCATAACAATTGCTCTAATCTTGCCAAATAGCACTTGCTCAAATACTTCCCACAAAAGTTGTTTTTCAGATATAAATATTTCTTTTGACATTAATTAATCAATTAAAAAAAATAGAAAACCTTTATACATATGTGCAAATAGGAGTATTTCAAAGTGACTGACCTCATAAGCATTTATGTCAGTGAATAGTACCTGCAAAAGAATAATTGTGATTATAATTTAAATTTGGAATGAAATCAAGCAAGCTCAATTGATTCAATCAAAGACCACTGACTATTTTCCTTGATTGTCATTTAAACCAAAAGTAATACTATGTTATCTCCCCACACCAGTACTCTCATGGCATGCAAATAAGTGAATCTCTAACTTCCTCCATATTATCAAGTTTAGGCACATTAAAACAAAGCCGTAACCATGGTCATTTGATTAATGAGTAAACAGTATAACGAGTAAACAGAAAGTGGTTCTTAAAAAATGTTACTATTGTTGATTTAGTCCCTGAAAATTTCTTTCTACACAAATTGGTCTGCTTATGGGTCAGCTTATGAGCAAGTTCATGACTCAGCAAGTTAAGAACTATGTGGACCAGATAGATACTCTACAAATATTAGAACCAAACAGAATTGCAAAATAACCCAATTTTGAAGAAACAGGTAAGCGAAACTGCATAAGAATGTAACAGAGACATTGTGTTGATTGTAAAACCAATGAATCCTCACTGCAACCAAATAGATTTCTATGTTGTTAAATATTGCTATCACAAGGCCCACTCAAGTACTCATAATTTTATCCTTCCGCCCAACAAATTACCATAAAGATTGAACTAATAATACAAAAATTGTTTTATTACCTCAAAAACATTATATCACATTTTCCAGAAATATCTCATTACAAAATGTGTATATACTTATCCATTCGATGACAAATATATTTGATCTATTTTCTTGCATTAATTACTAATTTGATGTTGTATTATTTGTTTCTTGTAATCAGAAAAGTAAAACACATAATATGTATGTGTGTGTGTGTGTTATACTGAGCTGCTTAGGTTTTCACCTCTCAACCAATTTCAAACCTTCTCTTCATATTTTAAGTGTGGTATCATTGTATCAAAGCTATATGAACAAGTAGTCGATAATATAACCCTTGTCAGCCCAAAAGGTGGACTGGTGGCATTATCCAAGGTTCAAGTCCAAAGACCTTCTAAACCCACTTGGGTTAGTCTGGGGGTGTTGGCTTGGGACCTTGGAGTGTGCTCCTCTCAAGGTCTACATTTCAACGGGCTTGGCTTCTTCGGGAAAAAAAGAAGTTCAAAGACCTTCTGTTTGAGAAGGCATGTTAGATAAAACATCTATGAGCTTCAATTAACGGATTTTGGGATGGTTGGTTCTAAATTTCGGTAACTTACAATGCAATTGTAAACTGGGAATTAGAGTTTGTGATTGGGGTTTTGGCATTCATATTTCATCACCAATAACTCCAAGGTTCATGGTTTCTTGTTTGGATCTTGGGATTAGGATTTTAGATTACTCTTTTGATCTTTACAGTTTCTGCATCACCTCTTTCATAGTAATTAAACAACATACCTTTGAGCCAGCCTTTACATTTTCAGCTTCGGCACCGACATTTAGGACCTGAAACAAAATACAAAAGGAAATTATTAAGAGAACAGATATTCAAATCTAAAACAACATAAGGCACCTATGTAATATGTATACTTACTTCTCCCACAAGATATCGCTCAAATTTAACAGCTGACTTGGGCAACAAAATTCCACCAGCTGTTTTCTGGCCCAAAAAACATATTCACAAATCAGCTATGCAACCAATCATGCACTAACCAATTTATAATTGCCAATTACAGAGTATCTTATTGACATTATAACAAAATCAAACTGAGTATAATAAAATAGATGAAGCCAACAACTAGTTAAATCACATTCACACATAAAGCATAGATAAGTATATAACAATACATCATATGTATGGAATCACAGTATTAGATCTATTTATCTTAAAGAATTTCAATAGCAAACTCCCAAGTCTATAGTCTATACATTCTTACATAACTTCTGTGTAAATAAAAAAAATATAATGATGCATTTATATTGCAATTATCTCGATAATAAGGGAACATCGGTGTTCCTGTTTTCACTGACAAAACAGCAAACCAAGCTGATGTCATTCAATAAGGATATATCAGACTAGGCACGCCACCAATGTGATACAGCTTAGTTTTTTGTTAGTTGTTTTTGCAACAAATTGACGCAACAGACACATCAAAATCATGACATGGCACAGCATCAAACCTCAAGTTAGCTAAACCAATAATCCCTACAAACAAATCCAACATTCAGGCTATAGTTTGAACATATCCTAGTAATTATTTCAAGACTGCAGACACCAAACATTGGAACAATAACAAGTGAACAAGTCAACAACAACAACAATAAAAATAATAACAACATTAGCAATAAATAACATCAAATGAATAAATAATTAAGTTCTGTAATCTACTCATAATTTCTGCAGACAAAGAATAAACAAAATCCCAAATTAAAAAAATTAATTTTTTGGATAAGATTGTGGCATACTTCTGATAACTCCTCAAGACGAATAAGAACCCTATCAGCCTGAGGTACAACCTGCAATCCAAAAGATAAACAAAAATCAAAAACAAAAAAAAAAAAATAACCTTTCAAAAAAAAAAAAACTAGAAAATGAAAAGAAAATTTGGAATAACCTTAGAGGGTTCCCATTTCTTAGCAATTGCATTAACCTTCAAAGAGTTCCTCTTCAAAACTGAAACATACCCAGATGAAAAAAAGTTAAGAATTTGTTAAAATGAAGAAATGGGTCAATGAAAAACTGAATTTTTGTATGAGTAGAAGAAGAATTATACTTGGGAGTCTTTGGTTGGAGAAAGAAGCGGAGGGAGTTTTGTGAAGGAAGGGAGTTGTTGGTAAGGTGAGGAATGTGGAAGCCATGATAATGGATAAGAGATAAAAGAGTGAAGTGAACAACAAAGAATGTGGAGATGAAGTTGTGTTGTTAAACCCTTTTTTAGGTTTATTATCCACAAAGTCGCAAAATGTCAAGATCGAAGACAAAGAGGGTGTGAGAAGGTACAAGAAGGTAACTTCAATTTAGGTTATTTTGGTTTCACAAGTTCTTTGAGTTTAAACGTTTTTAATTTAGCCTTTTTATAAATATGGTGTAGAATGACTAAATCAAAAATATTTACAAACTTAAATGATTTATGTATGACCAAAATAAGTTAAAAATACAATTTGTTACAAACCTCAAACTTAAAAACTTATATGTAACGAAAATAATTTATAAAACAATTTATTACAAACATCAAACTTAAATGACTATTTGTGTAATTTAGCATTAATTTACTAGTATGATTTTTAATTTTTTTTTAAGGGAAATGATTTTTAGAACAATTTTGTTAGTAAATGGACCAATCACGTTTACAATCTAAGAAGCCTTACGAAGACCCAGCCTAAAATTGACGGTACTTTTTATTGAAAATGTTAACAAGTGTAGTCACTTTTTATAACCTTTAAATGATACTTCATCCGTTTCATAATAGATGACATATTTGATAATTTGCATTATTGATTTAACATATTTAAACTATATTTTTTTACTAATATACAAGATAAATAATATCATATAAAATATTGAATTGGTCTCCGCTAATATTGTTAAAATATTAAATTTTCATAATTGAATATATTAAAGATAAAAAAATATGTATTGATACGTGTGTCTGACATAATCAATCACTCCATCCGTCTTATAATTATTGTCTTTTTACTAACATTTTTTCTTTTTCTCTCAAAATAATTGTCACTTTACAATACCAATGCAGTATTTATTATTATTTTTCCAATTATTATACCTTTATTTATTAAATTTCATCCAACTTAACTTCTCCACTAATTACAATTAATAAGAATCTTCCTAATTTTATCTGAGACGGATGGATTACAGAGTAATTTTAAAGTATTTGACCTTCTTTTAGAATTATTAAAGAATGCTCCCAACAAGGACTTTTTTTTTTTTACTATTTTATAGGAAAGTTGGCCGTACTTCATAATCAGCGTGTTTGTGTTTGGTGTTGCCGTGTTGGTGACTTTCCTCGTAATGTAATACGAGCTTGGAGATACCCTAATAATGGTGTATTACTAGTATAAAGGTACGCAATCATGAATGAAAAGATACAACAGTTTTACCATCCTATCATTGTTCCAAGTTCCAACACGTCCACGGGAAATGAGGAAATGCAACTTCAAGGGGGATGTGATTAAAGACTTGGGAGACATCATTTACAAAATGTTCGCACTTTTAGTTGCATTGGTAACACTCAAGTTCACAAAGATTGGCGAGACACTCTTTGCAAAACAGTATACTCCTTTGGTTGTAGCCGCAGTTTTGGTATTTTTCTTACTTTGGATTTTTTCTATCCTTATACCAAATCATATCACTATTGAAACCTTATTTCCAATCTCACTCATGTACGGTCTTACATGTGCTGTGTCCTTCGCAGCATTGACTATCATTTTGCCAAACATTGCTGCTATACTCAATTTGACCTTATGGGTCATTGTTTTTTTTGCTATTCTTTACATTAACTATCAACATCAAAACCTATTTGTAGTTGCACCTCGTGATGAGGAAGCTGCACCTCTTGGCGAGGTAGCGGCATCTGGCAGCAAGCTTGAAGTAGAAGCACGTTTACAGAAGTTTGATCTCAATGGGAGCAGCCATGACCTGGGTTCGATCAGCGACCCAGGCTTTGACACCGATGGCGAAAGCAGGGTTGATTGATTTGGAGGAGAACATGGAGACGGATGCTAGCTAGAAACAGAGTCAATTCTGAAGATTAATCATGTTTTAAAGGCTCTTTATCTGAAGGAGTTTTTGAGTTTTTTTTTAGGAGTCTCAGGTCTAAGAAAAACCAAAGTTTGGTCTGGCTTTAGTTTGGCACGTTGTTGTGTGGACCATTTGGAATTTCTGCAATGAAATGATTTAATCTTCTCCAGGAAGTCTACCTCTGTCAATCTCCTCGTCGATAAGGGTCAAACTTTCTTCTTGTTGGAAGGTCAAACTTTCTTCTTGTTGGAAGTGGTTTCTTGGAAGCCACTACGGGCTTTCCTGTTCGTTCTATAAGTGGGAGGTGGAATCTGTCCTTTGTTGGGACATATAGAGGGGGTGGTGGGGTGGTTTAGGGGTGGTGTGGTCGGCTGGTGGCTGGGGCGTCGGTGCTGTGGGGGTGTCTTGGTTTGGATGTAAACTGTATCATTGGTTCTCTCTGATGTTGGGGGTTCTGTGGGGGGCTTCTCTGTTGTTTCCTCTGATTTAAAAATTAGTCCCTTGACACTTATTCTCGAATTGCTATGATTGCTTTGCTTTGAACTCCTGAACCATGTCTTTGAAATAATTATTGAATTTCAAAAATTTAAATCCAATTGAACTTCTTGTCGAGTAACTATCCTTCATATGATATTTCAAGATAATTGAACTTCTTAGATGGCCAAGTATGTTGATTAAGTTCAACACTGATTTCCTTGATAAGCTACATTCATTTAAAGCTCTTTTTGTCATTTGCAGGGACAGAAGTATATACATATATGCATACATACATTTAATCAAAACTCTAGTAATCCAAATCAACAAATTTGTTTCAATCTTAAAATCAGTAACTAGAGTAGGTCATCCCTGTGAAACTGAAACATGGTAATTATGGATGTAATCAACTTTCATGTTATCTCATGCTAATTTAATCTAGTAGGTAATTATGGATATAATCAACTTTCTTGGTATCTCATTGTAATTCACAAAGCCGTTTTTCTAGAGAAGACTTTCTTTTGTTTCAGAAAAAGACCATCAAGTAAATTTTGCTTCATAGTAAGTAGTAACTCATTGTTTTTCTTGATAGAAATCAGTCACAGTGATCAAATATTTGATCTTTATATGGATTTTCATTACTTAATATCTGGCTGATTTTCTGATTGATTATCTTTATGAATTGAAATTTAAAATGACTTATTTTGTGCAATAAAATTGGTAGAAAGTGAGTATAGTGCAAGTTTTCATGATGATAAATGTCATCAGAGGATAGGCCTCTGTCATTCTTTATGTCTTCAGAAGAAAGTGAAGATTGAAAACTTGTTTTTTGAATAGAGAATGATACTGCAGAGCTTTTGTTGATCTACATAAAACTTCAAAAAATACTGAATTTAAACTTTTAATGCCGGTTTTCTGTGTGTTAGAACTTAGTTCTGAAAATTTCCAATGCGCATATATATAATCAACCACTAGTTCCTAGAAATAATACAATACACTAATAATTTCCTCCATATATAATGGCTATCGTTCTAATTCTGTTTGGATTTGGATTGACTTATTTGGTCTTATATAATGGAACAAACGCTTGTAAGACTGCTTGAGAGAGATTACAAAAACGGCTTATGATATGTCCATAAACTGTTTTCAGCTTATTTCTATTTGGTGTTGGATCTAGGTCATCAACCCAGCAACTAACAAGAGGTCGATGCTGGCAACAGATGTCTAGGAGTAGGAGTCTCACCCCCTTGTATGCTGCCAGGCTTTGACAGGGATGGCGTCAATATTGGTTATTTGGAGGCGAACATGAACAGGTACGTGATGATGATGGAGACGGATGCTCGCTAGGAATTTCACATTTGCTTTTTCAATGTCCATAAAATAATTCGGTGTGGTGTAAGATTTTATTATGGCAAAATTTATCTACAGCTTTGCATGATATCGCCTCGATAAATCTTAACCAGTTTATTGGTCTTATAGGTAGTGGTAGGGTCCTGATGGAGAGATTTAGTGTAATTCGGTTCGCATGTATTTGGGCCCTATGGAAGGGCGTAACTAGAAGAATTTTAAGAACAAATAAGGGTTGGTGGAAGAGTGGCCAGAAGAAGTTCAAATCCTGTCTTGGAAGAGGTTAACAAGCAAGGTGTCCGACTTCGACTTCCCTCTCAGTCTATGGATTTTACATCCATTAGAAAGTACTTTCTTTGTCTCTGCAGTCTGCAGTCTGTGGTTGTTTGAGGTCTTGTTCGGTGGGATGTGAATCCGGGGTAGTTTGTAGGCAGCAATGATGGATAACTAATTGTTGTTTTCTTTTGTTGATTTTATGGATTGTTGGTGTTAGGACTTGGGGAACAAATTGCATAATATTATCCAATTTTCGGTTTAACTGTTTAAGCCTTCTGGTGTGCTCTATTGCACATTAGGATTTAATTGCATTTGAGGGGACTTATGCTAATGATGAAAATAATAATAAATTGCAAAATTCAACGATTATTTTGATGGATGGTCATAGTTTCCGGTACTAAACCTTTCTTTTTCTGGTCGAAACAAGTTTTCTATGTATCGTTTCAATTTTATCGGATGTCCTCGAAGGGACGAACGGTCAAAACAAGTTTTATAACACCTCTGTTTGCCCATTTGGTTTTATTTTGATCTTCAAAGGTCCACCACCACACTTAAGTCAGTTTTTATAAATATTTTTGGCTTTTGCAGTTGTGACCACAGCAATTTTACAACAATATTATTTTCCCTGAAGGGTACTTATGCAATGCAGATGTTTGTCCTAATCCACCAAATTTTGCCTCTTGCTTTTGCATGAAATTGAATAAATAAACCAAAATGTTTTTTTTGTCAAGTAGCCTAGTGACATGAGAAGTGGAGTGTCCGGGGTTCGAACCCCAGCCCCTGCATATAATATGCAATATCTCTACCAACTAAACTAAGCTCATGGGAATCCAAAATGTATTTTAAGCATCAGAATTTAGCACAAGATACCATATTATAAATACATTTTATACGATCACCAATTTTATATTAATTATTTATCTCTTTTCATAATATGAAAAAATTAAAATTAGATGCATTTTATAAGATATGAGCAACACTTCCATGCTCACAAACACAAATGTTTCAGATTTAGGCGCACTCAAAAATGATAAAAAGTAAAAGAGAAAATAAATTATTTATTATTATTATTATTATTGATAATATAATAATATTTCATTTTCTACTTTGTATCATTTGTGTGTAACAGAAAAAACTGTGACTAAATCCAAAATATTTATGGTTATGACGATACAAGTTGCTTGACGGATAAAGTCTTGAAATTTTTCAACCAAAATATCATTGCTTATAAATAACTAAGACATTCACTTTTTATACTAATTTATCAAGGTTCGTAAAACCTAACTCAATTGATAATATAAATATTATAAGACTTTGAGGTTGTATGTGTAAATTTTAGATTATGTTTATCATTTCTTTTGAAAAATATTGACCAATCGCATTAATTATTGTTTTGGTTCGGATATCGAGGTTTGAAAAAAAAACTTGACTTTTTAGTCTAAGCAGCTGGCTGAAAATCTTTGCCTCCAATCCATGTTCACAATCACAATATTCCTCCAGGAAATTAGGCCCCATTTGTGATTAACTTTAATCACTTTTTTTGTTAAGAAACAAAATATAAGAATGAATGAGAAAGATGATAACGGCTACATGGGGACCACACTATTGTACTCTAAACCGATCACCACACCCATTCATCAATCCCTTTTTTTTAGCAAAGCTTTTTTGTCTTTGTTGGAAAACACCTTAACCCTTTTTCTGCATTCACTTTCCCTCACATTCCTACCAAACCAAACCTCCTTGTTACACATGATGAAGAGCAACCTTAGTTGCTGTTTCTTGTACTTTCTCTCTTGTCTTCTCTTGCCACCTCTTGTTTTCTCCCACACACATGGTTAACTTGTTTTTTTTTTCATTTCTAGTATTTTTTTTTGGTTGAGATTTTTCTGAGCTCTGAAAGTATATAGTTAACACTCTTGAAAAGGGTTTGAAAGTTTGCATCTTTTTCTGGATCTTTGAACTTTTAGAGGGTTACTTTACATTGTTTCCTTTAGATGCTCATTACTCAAGTTAAGGTTTTCTTTGTACTATTTGGTGGTATGCAAAAGGAAGAGAGCTTAAAGAGTGAAAATTAGATCTTAATAGGTTGTATTTGGAAGAAATTGTAAGTTTTATGTTTGTGCTAGTGAGCTCAGAGCATCTCTCTACATTGGCCTGTTTCTTTTTATGTATAGGAAACATAAACTATTACCATAGTCTTAATCTTCGTTTAGGAAACAAACTATTTAGGGTATGTTTGGATTGACTTATTTATGCTTATCTACTAGCGTAACTACTTGTGACTGTTTGGGAGAGCTTATGGAACTAATTTACGATGTGCAAATAAGTTGCTTTTTAGCTTATTTCTACAAACACTTCAGGATAGCTAATGAAAACAACTTATTGCTTAAAAGAAAACCATTTGACTTTATTTTATCTTTTGTTATAGAAATGAGTCAAATGACTTATACATAAGAACTTATCCGTTAAGTGCTTATTTAAGTTGTTTGTTCAAGCAAGACCTTACTCTTTTTTGATTGCTTGATCAAGTACTAGATCATACATATTTTGAGACACAAAAGGGGTAGCTTACAATGAATATCATATGATAAAAATGGTTCTTTCACTTCCAACATCATTTATAATTTTTGGTTCAAAATGTGCCTAACCCTGTGTGTGAAGTTTGAGTATTGAATTTCAAAGAATTATATCTGATTGAACTTCTTGAGTAACTGTCCTTCATCTTCTGGCATTTCAACATAATTGAACTTCTTGGCTGGCCAAGTATGTTGGTTAAGTTCAACATTGGTTTCCTTTGACAAGCTGCATTTATTATGATTTGCCATTTTATGACCAAAATACCAATTATTGAAGTATATACATACATTTAGAGTCTATTAATTCAACGCAACAAAATTCGTTGTTTTTCTATGAAGTGACACCTTTCTTTTGGTTGTTCTCGAGAAGACTTTCTTTTGTTTCTGAAAAAGACCTGCAAGTAAATTTTGTTTATTAGTATTTCATTGTTTTTCTTGATAGGAATCAGTCACAGATCAAGATATTTGTGTTTTTAGTCTTTATATGGATTTTATTACTCAAGTTTAACTCATTATCTGATTGATTATCTTTATGAATTCAAATTTAGACAGATGATTTGGTTTTTACCATTACTCTTTTTGTGCAATACAATTGGTGGAAAATATGAGTAGAGTGCAAGTATTTGTGACTGTTAATGTCATCAGAGGGAAGGCTTGTCATTGTTTATGTGTTTAGAAGAAAGTGAAGTTAAAAAATTTGTTTTTTTTAATAGAGTGATACTGCAAAGCTTTTGTTGATCTACAGAACACTTAAAAAAGTATTGAATTTAAAATTTTAATGCAAGTTGTGTGTGTATTTGAACTTAGTTCTGAAAATTTCTAGTGTCATAGTGCATACTTATGATCAACCACTAGTACCTAAACATTATTACCTCTATTTGTAATGATTTTGGTTTTAAGCCTGTTTGGATTTGGATTGACTTATTTGATCTTATCTAATGGCATAAACACTTGTGTGATTGTTTGAGAGAGCTCACAAAAACAACTTATGTTATGTCCATAAGTTGTTTTCAACATATTTCTATATGCTCTCCACAGGATAGCTTATGAAAACAACTTGTAGCTTATATTAAAATAATTTGAGTTTATCTGTTGTTATAGAAATAACTTATACATACGCACATATGCGAGTGCTTTGCGTTTTCAAGGAATACATCAGTCTATTTTTTCCAATTTTACCTTGAAAAATAATCTTTCATGTGCAAACTTGAATCCTACTAACGTGAGAAGTGAATAATTAATATGAAGTTCAAGGACACTGAACAAGAGTAGTATAAATTATAAACATAATCTTCATTTATGTGTATATGCATATTTACTATAATATATCTCTGATATCAGCTGGTTGTGTGTTCTCTGTGTCTTACAGGAAACCCTGCAAGCGAAATTGTGGACATTTTGAACAAGAATAGAACAGATCAAAAGCTCCATAACCTGAATGACAGTCCTGGTTTAGGGTGCATGGCCTTACAATATGTTGAACTATGCAAAGGAAACTGCACTGATAACAATGTTGTCAACTGCAAACCTCCCGAAGACGACTTCGTTGAAGTTTTCGCTCCTAATTGCGGTGTAGAGTTACCGACTTTTGGTACCATAACTGGACACATTGTTGGCTGTCAAAGAAAGTACCTAGAACCATCATTGGCCTTTACTCAAATTCTTGTTAAAGATAAGAAAGCTTTGTCGCTTTTGAGAAACAAATCACATACTGAGGTTGGAGTAGGTCTTGTTGGACTTCATAAAAAGGGACCTTTCTTTTGGTGTGTTTTGTTTACTGATGGAAAGGCAAACTCTACATTTGTGCTTGAAAATCGCGGTGCTGGGATCAAGCAGAAAAAAGGGTGTTATAGTGGGAGCAATACTCCATGCAGTGGAGGGCAGAAATTTGGTGTTTCATCTTCTAATTTCTTTTTCATGTGCTATGTTTTCATTCTATTATTTAAACTTTTGTGATCAATTTATACTACTAATTCAAAATCTTCACATGACAATTCTTAAGATGTTTTTTTGTTCATATTTTTGTGTAATTTGTTTATTATTTACATTTACCGCTATTCTGCTACTAGGATTTGATTTCTTTTCATTCATATGATTTTGTTACTGAAGCTTGCAAAGGCGAAGATAACATGCATTGAAAATTTGACTAAGAAGGTTCATTTTTATCGAGTGTCAACATCTTCACGTATTAAATTGTAAAATACATGTACATTTGCACAAGTTGCACAATATTGTTGGTTATTATTGATTCTTTCAGAAAAAATGAGAATTTTTTGTCATTCAAAAGTACACTCTGAACAAAATATAAGTTTTGGAACTACACTTTTCGAAACATGTTTGAATTTTTAGAAATCTCAGGGGAAGAAAGTTCCACTCCCTTTGAAATAGGTCATTTGGGAAGGCTTAGGCCTAAGTTGGATTGTTCTGCTTGGGCAACATGTTATTTGCAAGTGGATTGGCCTGAACTATACTGAACAGTAACCATTTTCACTACAAGAATTCTGGTTTTTACTGGTGGAAATAATCCCTCAGTAACACCAAAAATCCCTCAATAATATGTATTACTGACGGATATGAATCCCTCAGTAATAGAGAGGTAGTTTTGACAAAGCATTACTGAGGGATTATTCCGCCAGTAATTACTGACGGATTGCAATCCCTCGGTAATTCCTGGTGGAATATTGACCTTCACTATTTTGCATAAACATTCTAGCACCAAGGACCAATGTATGTGGCCGAGTTTTCATAACTGTGCACGGCAGTGCTTCTTCCGTGCAGCAAAACCTCATTCTTGCTCATTGCGGAGTTGTGCTTCCTCTCCTGCATGGTTGTTAACCTCTATTAGTGGCTCTAAATGATGGTTTTTAATCTCCCTTCTACTATATTGTATTCTTTATTATTCTTTTTAGAATATTGCTATAAACAGCATTTCTCATTCTTTATATCCAATTTACATGTCCTCACACTAATATATACTGCATATGGTGATTGAGAGGATCCAATTTCGGACACCCATAGGGTATGAGTTTTCACTCGATGGGGTATTACTATCATGCCCACCTTACCTCATTGTTATTACTCTTGTGAATGTGATTCTTTTCATATGTATACCAAAGTACCTTGAAATGACTTGATATTAGCTTGTAACATTTGAGTTTATTGCTTATAAATCCCAATTTAGTAACTTCTTAAAGATGTTTTTGGGTATGATATTTCTGATTTTGTGGTAATAATGCTTGGCAGTTATCCAACTCTCCCACTTTTGATATAACTATCATTGAGTTTGTATACAGGACAATGACAATCAAATAAAAAATAATACAATGAATAAAAATGAATATAAAGGCTGTAAAATCTCGTGGGAAAAAATAAAGGTAGGAAAATGAACTGAATTACATTCTTCATGCCTTCTTGACTGGAGTTCTATGCCGGCAATCAACCTTTACGTTGCAGCAGAATGTTGATGTACCTCTCAAAATTCTGGCTGATTTTTTCTGAAACTTTTTTGATGAGTTCTTTCTCATAGTAGTTATTGAAGATGGCAACAAATGTGAAAATAAGGAGCCATAAGACCAGAGTTATCAGAGCAATGTTCCGTGAAATCAGTGTCAAGGCTAAAAAAGACACAGCATACCCCAACATGAGTAAGAGTGAGATTGGAAAAATACTAAGACCAACTACAATGGCCTTGTTGAAAGCAACATTAAACATGTTGAAGCCTTGCAATGGGGGTGTTGAAAATGATGGGAAAATGAGGTGGAGGAAAGAGGTGATGAACCATCTCAACATGTTTAATTCTGCACCGAGGGGCCACGTGGCGCGTTTTCGTTGGATGCGAGGAGCGCGTGTGATGCACGCGCCGACAGGGCGCATGAGGAGCGGGGGACGCGGAGAGAGAAAGGCAAGGGGATAAAGCTGGGACACGTGGCAGAAAACGATTGGCTGCTTGGATTTTTATCATCTTAATAATTTGGACTCAATTATTTTTTTGCAAATCATTTTTTTATTTTTTTACCAAAATTCATGATTTTTTTTTCTATAAATAGAGACTTGGATCATTTGATTTGGACACAGAAAAAAAAACCAAGTTTTTCACTCTCTTAATCTTATTATTTGCTTTTCTTTAGCCATTTATTCAGTATTTAGTGAAATGGATCCCAATAATAATCAATTCAACACTCAAAATTCTTCTGATTACCCATTTAGCTACCAAAATCCCAACAATTATCAACACCCAAATCAATTTCCCAACCAACATCCTCGCTTGTGGGACATAGCCGATTTGGGTATCATCATGAGGCCATGCATCATATTACATAATATGATTGTTGAGGATGAACGAGATACATATGCTCAACGTTGGACCGATTTTGAGCAATCTGAGGGAAGTGGATCTAGTGCACCGCAACTATACTCGACTGAGGTGTTACCCACTTTTGCAAGTCATGTGCATGCTAGATCCGAGTTGCGTGATTCAAATGTTCATCACGAATTGCAAGCAGATCTAGTGAAGCACATATGGACAAAGTTTGGAATGTTTTGTGATTGAAGATGATTTGTGTTGTACTAAATAAATTATTTGTGTGTTGTGTGCTTGTTTGTTGTTTTGCATTTTAAGCTATTTGTGTGCCGCATGCTTAGTTTGTTGTATTGCATTTTAAGTTAAGAAAATAAAAATAAATTATGTTTTTTCAAAAAACAAAAAAAAATTGTTATGTGTTTTTTTATTTTAATTTAGTTATAATCGATAATTTTAATTTTATGTAATTATAAAAACAAAAATATAAAATTAAATAAGAATAAGAAATTAAAGGTGGTGGGGTAGGGTGTTGAATGAAAAAAACTATTGGAGATGGTAAAAGTTGAATGAGTGTTGAATTAAGAGAGAGAAAATGACGTGGAGTGTTGGGAATTGAAAAAGTAAGTGTTGAGTGTTGTTGAATATATTTTACTATTGTGCATATATGATATAGTGTTGTGCAAATAGCTGTTCCCGAGAATGTGTGCACTTCACTGCTACCATTGTGGATAAAGTGGTGATCATTTTATAAAATATTTTGGCCAAATCTTTAAACACTTCTTTATTACTGCTGTTTCACACGTATTAATCACCAAAACAAGGTTGAAAACATAAGTTAGCTGCTTCAAGGGAGGAAAATTAAAAAATATACTCCATCTAATCACTTATAAACAAAAAATCAGTTTTAAATTCATTGAATAAATAATGTATTTAATTTATATTCACTTCAATTGAAGAAATCTAAAAAATATACTTTATCTAATCACTTATAAACTAAAAATCAGTTTTATATTCCATAAACCTCTATAAAATATTATTTTTGTTTACCATAGTGATTGAAAGAAGAATGCAATAAAACCTAAACAAGGTGTACCACTACCTTGAAGCCGCACTGCTTGAACCTTGGAGCGAATCCATGTGAGTAATTTGATTTCTTCTGCTATTTTTACTTTAGCTAACAACCTGTATTTATAAACCAGCTATCTTAATAAATTAGTAATCAATTTAAAATAACTTATTTTAAATAGTCCCTCTCCTATTAAGTCCTGCTCCTTTTCCTAGGTTTCCACTTTCTTCAGTTAAAAAAAGATTCGATCACTTTCAATCAAACCTTTGGTATCCAATTTCTAAATCTAGAAAAGGGCCACCGTAGCACACAAAACCACACACGTCAAGCAGATAGAGTTTCTGACAAGTTCAATTTTTCTTATCCACATTGAACTCAAGTGGTGTCGGACTGTCGTCCATGTAGCAGAACAAACCCGAGTTCCATTGTCGACTTGGATTAATTTATTAATTTGTCATTGAATACCAACTTGTGCTAAAAAAATTAGCATGTGTTGAATATTAATACTTAGCTAACGTATGTCCACAAATAAGTTGTAATCATTATTATTCATTCACTAATGAGATTTGATACGATATAAATACTTTCTCTCAATTTCTTCTATTTGGAGAGATAAAGACACACAAAATTTAAAAAAAAATAAAAAAATAATTAATGATGGTGGGACGTATTTAGTAGTAGGATACACATCCTATTTTTAGTGTATCTTTTTCTATATGACATCCTTTATTTATTTTCATAAATGGAGGGGATCCTTACTCCTGATTTTGCTATTGTTGATCCATTGATTCATGGTGACAAAGTTGATGTGCACGTAGGTATTAAAATAAACAAATAAAATTAGAGTTTTGTTTCAAAGCTTTGTTTTGGTGATTCCTCATATAATTGGAAATGATTTTTTTATTGGGTATATGCGATCTGAGTTCTTTTTTTACTGAACATTATATAGTTACAAGAATTAATATAAAAATGTTGATTAATTTTTTTTTCTTTCAAAAAAGAAGTTTGTGCACCGATGATTTGTTTTGGGATCAACCCAGTCTTGTTTTGATATTGTTATGTACTTATTGGATCCAAAATCTTCACATGACAATTCTTAAGATGTTTTTTTGTGTTATTTATTTACATTTACTGCTATTCTGCTACTAGGATTTGATTTCTTTTCATACATGTGAGCTTCTTACAAAAGCTTGCAAATGCGAAGATAACATGCATTGAAAATTTGACTAGGAAGGTTCATTTTTATCTGAGTGTCAACATCTTCATGTATCAAATTGTAAAAGATACATGTACATTTGCACAATCTTGTTGGTTATTATTGATTCGGTCAGAAAAAATGTGAAATTTGAGTCATTCAAAAGTACGTTCCGAACTACACTTTTTGAAACATGTTTGAATTTTTAGAAATCTCAGGAGAAGAAAGTTTCACCCCTTTAAAATAGGTCATTTGGGAAGGCTTAGGCCTAGGTTGGATTGTTCTACTTGGACAACATGTTATTTGCAAGTGGATTGGCCTGAAATATACTGAACAATAACCACATTCTAGTCTCAAATGACGATTTTTTAGCTCAAATTTCACCATATTGCACTCTTCATAATTCTTCTTATCGAGTCTACATAAAACATGGGAGAGTTGAGTAAGTACCAAGGGTTATTACCACAAAATGGGAAATATCATACCCAATATAAATTATGATTTATTAATCAACTAAAATATCAGGTCGTGTCAAGGTACTTTGATATACTCACACTAGGAATAACAATGAGACAAGGTGGACATGCCATGGTACTAATCCTCCATCAGCCACTCCATCGAGTGATCATTCATACCTCATGTGTGTATATTGTTCGAGTTTAAACACTAAAAATAAAACAAAATTAAATTTTATTTACCAACATGAAACAAATTTACTATTCAATTTAAACGAGAAAAAAAAATCTTTTTTATAGATGTAATCCCAATTCATCATCATCACCGTACGTTTAAATTGTCACGAATATCAGTATGTCACAACAAATAACTAATGAGACTAGTCCCTTCATCTCATTTTAAATGTCCTCATTTGCTAGTAGCATGTCTTGTTTGAATCTTCTAAATGTCAACACTTTGATTACTTGCTATTAAGGTTGTTGTATTTTTAAATCAAGAAAAGGTTGTGGACAAGTCAACTTAAATTTCTATTTAGACATAATGTACCCCACAGTCACAACAAACAATTATATCCTTTCCTTCCAAAAAACAATTATATCATTGGGACGTAGACATGCAAAAGGGAACCTAAGAGTTTTTATTAATGCCTAAATTATATAAATTAATTATTTTAATTTTTTTTATATATTATGCATGCAAAAACGGAAACCAATGCACAAATTTTATCCTTATTATACCCCGCAACTCCAAGTAAAGAGGTATGTAAAATTTTTTTTAAAAAAAATCCGAAAATACCCCGCAACTCCAAGTAGATGGGTATTTAAAATTTTTGAAAAAAAAATAGAAAAGTACCCCGCAAGTCCAAATTGCGGGGTATAATAAGGACAAATTTTCGCCACTTTTTAGGGTAGCCCGCAACTCCAAATAGAGGGGTACCAGAAAGTCAGAAAAAGTAGGACAGTTTTGGAATTTTTGACAAAAACTAGGGCAAAAACAAAAAAATTTCTCATAACAGTTGTACATGCTTATGTGGCATGTTAGTTAAAGCTATGAGAGGTAACTTTTTCCTCATGTAATCTTTCTTCTTCTTCTTCCATTATTAAAACAAAAAATGGCTTAGGATGTAGTGGCTTAGTGAAGAAGTTAGCTGTTTGTTGACAATCTGTTGTTTCTAGATGCTTAGTTCTCTCATGAAAAACTGGATTGACTGCTTCTCATTTTTCTCATTTTTGTCTTATACAAAAGTATCAGCCGTCAGCCAGCAAGAAGAAAGTGATAATATAAGCATTGATTCCTTTTGGTTAACAATTATAACAAAACTTGCACGTGCACTTCATCAAATTGAAGAAAGAAAGCATTTCACAAACTTTATAGTGACAAAATTAGTATATTATAATAGGTGAGTAATTTTGAAGAAAGTATTAGGACAAGACAGTAACTTTCACATGTTTGACTCCCATGAATACACTCTTCCTAAAAAGAAAATTATAAATATTAATTAAATACAGTCTGTTTTATATGACATATAAAAAAAATCGGATGCTCTTTTTAAAAAGAAATTAAAAAAGTAACATGGATTCTACCTCTGAGAATACGGCTTCAAGGTTAGTATCAGTACTTATTGTTCCTTCTTGGTAATTCTTTCGAGTTCTTTCCCTTCAAACAACTAACTTATGTTTTTTGAATCTTGTTTTGTGATTACAGCAATACTAAAGAAATCGTCAAAGACTTGGCTGAAATCTTTTATAAACAGTTCACCACTTTAGCCACAATGGTAGCAGTGAAGTGCACACATTCAGGGGAACGGCTATTTGCACAACACTATACTATATACTCTGCAAGTGTCTACATCCTCATGGCATACTTCTTAGTTTGGATGCTCCAAACTCTCTTACAATTACAACATCCTATTAGTATTTTCCCAATTCCACTCTTACTCTTGTTGGGGTATGCTGTTTGCTTTTTAGCCTTGACACTGATTTCATGGAAAATTGCTCTCAGCACTCTCCTCTTATGGGTCCTTACATCCGCAGTTGCTGTCATTTTCAATAACTACTACTATCAACAAGAATTCATCAAAACAGTTTCAGCAAAAATCAGCAAGGTTTTTGAGAGATACATCAACATTCCGCCGCAACTTAAAGATCAATTGCCTTTGTAGATTGTAAAACGCTTAATCATATGCCAAAAAAAAAAGCACGAATCTATTATATATGTGCCGGCTTTAGCGAATGTAATTGAGTAGATTTTATTTTCATTTTTATGTACCAAAAAAGGTTTTTTCATTTATTACTGATTTATGTAAATATCAAAGAACTGCAGCAGTTGCACACTGCCCAAGATCTTATTCTTATTTAGATCAAAACCTTTTTGTGGATAAATGATAATTCTTTTCTCAATGTACATCATCTGGATCAAAACCTTTTACTACAAGTTGAAACTGTGTTGGAGCTTATTGAAAAAGTTCGTGTTTTACAGGCCATATATCCTTCAGTCATATAATTGACATATAGTGCCTATTTTATAGAGCATTTAGACGGAAATCCGACACCAGTACGATATGATTAGAGGTTTTTAAGAGAATCTGATAGCATATGGTGCCAATTTGAAATGGAAACTAATTTTAGAGGCAGGTCCATCTCGTTTGAAATATTTCTCATGAGCAACTAAATGGTTGTGAAGTTCTTCAAAAGAACACAACAATCTCTAATCTATTTTGGATTGTGACTGTAAAATAGACTAGAGAAGGCCAGTGAGTTAGGAAGGCCAGTTGAAGCTGATCCTGTATTTAGCCCTTGACACTTATTCTCAAGTTGCTACGATTGCTTTGTTTTCATTTTAATTGCTAATTTATGATTTATCTGTTTCTAGGTCTTTTAAGATAGGCAACTTTTCTGTCTGCTTGTGGAGTTTTTACTTTTCTGGTAATATTTGACACCCATTACTTGGTACATGATATCTGTGCATTTATTTATTGTGACATAAGCTTTGTTTAGGAAGTTAATCATAATGTTTTTTGATTGGTTAATGAAAGATTAGATCAAACATATTTTAAGACACAAAAGAGGCAATACTGTTATGCACAATTTTGTTCTTAAGATACTTGTATTCTACAATTAATTCTCATATGATGAAACACTTCATAGCCATTAGTTCTTTCAACAGCATTTATAATTTTCGGTTGAAAACGTGCCTACCATTGTCTGTCTGGATTGATGGGGGTTTGGCAGGCTTTTCACTCTGAAAATCCGAATTGGCCCTCAACCCTGTCTTGTCTTTGAAATAATTATTAAATTTAAAAATTTTAAATCCAATTGAACTTCTTGTTGAGGAACTATCCTTCGTCTTGTATTTCAAGATAATTGAACTTCTTAGATGGCCAAGTATGTTGGTTAAGTTCAACACTGATTTCCTTGATAAGCTACGTTCATTTATAGCTCTATTTGTCATTTGCAGGGATAGAAGTATATACATACATACATTTAATCAAAACTCTAGTAATCCAAATCAGCAAATTTGTTTCAATCTTAAAATCAGTAACTAGAGTAAGTCATCCCTATGAAACTGAAACCTTAACTGCAAATATGACATAGTTGATTACAATCTATCATCTATGTACATGGTAATTATGGATATAATCAACTTTCTTGGCATCACATGGTAATTTACTATGAAGTGCTGCCTATCACAAAGCCGTTGTTCTTTCAGAAATAGACCAGCAAGTAAATTTTGCTTCATAGTAACCCATTGTTTTTCTTGATAGAAATCAGTCAGAGATCAAAATATTTGATCTTTATATGGATTTTCATTACTTAATTACTGGCTGATTATCTGATTGATTATCTTTATGAATTGAAATTTAACATGACTTATTTTGTGCAGTAATATTGGTGGAAAGTGTGAGTATAGTGCAAGTTTTCATGATGATTAATGTCATCAGAGGACAGGCCTGTGCAAAAAACACGTGTAAGACTGTTTGAGAGAGTTTACAAAAACAGCGTATCATATGTCTGTAAGCTGTTTTCAGCTTATTTCTATATGCTCTTCAGGATAGCTTTTGAAAACAACTTGTAGCTTGTGCAAAAACAGTTTGACTTTATTTTATCTTTTGTCATATAAATGACTTATACATGAGCACTTATGCTACAAGTGCTTAATTAAGTTGTTTATCCAAATATTGTATTTTCCAAGAACAAATCAGTTTATTTATTTTTGCCAATTTTTCCCTGAAATGTAACGTTCATGTGCAAATTTGAATCCTACTTTCATGAGAACTGAGAAGTGAAGAATCAATACGAAGTTCAAGAAAACTGAACAGGAACGGTTTAAATAAACTATAGACATAATCTTCATTTATTATTATACTCTATCTCTGATATCAGCAGGCTGAGTGTTCTCTCTGTCCTACAGGAAGCCGTACAAGCGAATTGTCGACAGTATAAACAAGAATAGAACAGATCAAAAGCTCCCTAACTTGAATGACACTCCTGGTTTTGGGTAGCCTGTCCTTATAACACGTCGAATTATGCAAAGGAAGCTGCACCAACAACAATGATGTAAATTGCAAACCTCTGGAAGATGATTTCGTTGAAGTCTTTTCTCTGAATTGCGGTGTAGAGTTACCGACTCTAATTGGATTTGTATTCCTTTTCATTCATGTGAGCTTCTTACAGAAGCTTGTGAAAGTGAAGATAACATGTATTGAACATTTGACCAAGGCTCATTTTTATTGAGTGTCGACATATTCAAGTATTAAATAGTAAAATACATGTGCATTCACTTAAGTCGCACAATGTTGGTTATGAGCAACACTTCTATGGTCACAAACACATATATTGTGGATTTAGGCACACTCACAAATGATAAAAGTAGAAGAGAAAATAATAATGATTTATTATTATTGATATAGTAATATTTTATTTTTTTACTTTGTATCATTTGTGTGTAATACAAAAAAATTGTGTTTAGATCCAAAATATTTATGGTTGTGAGTCTTGTGACTATAGAAGTGTTGCTCGCCGGTTATAAAGTCTTGAAATTTTGCAGCCCAAATATTGCTTATAAATAATGAAGGTTTCACCTTTATAGTACTTTATCGGAGTTTGTAAAACTTAATTAAACTGATAATGTAAGATTGAACATTTTCTGCTGCGTTTGCTTGAGCGTTTAGATTACTAGACGTGCATTTCTTTTGCTTTTTGCCGTGGAATAAAGAAGCTCCAATTTGGAGAGTTAGACAAAACGCACGTTTAATGCCTCATTACCGTGAAAACAACAAACAAAGGCTTCATTTTCATTGAGTTAGAGTATAAAATTTTGTAGTTGTATGTGTAAGTTTGAAATGGTGTATTCCACTTAGTTTAAAAATATATACCCATTAATTAGTGTTTTTTTTCAGATGCCGAGGTTTGAAAAAAAGCTTGACTTTTAGTCTAAGCAGCTGGCTGAAAATCTTTGCCTCCAATCCATGTTCACAATCACAATATTCCTCCAGGAAAATAGGTCCCATTTGATGTAATTGTGATTAACTTAATCACCTTTATGTTAAGAAACAAAATATAAGAATGAATGAGAGAGATGATAACGGCTACAAGGGGACCACACTATTGTACTGTAAACCCATCACCACACCCATTCATCAATCTCTTTTTTGAGGAAAGCTTTTGTCTTTGTTGGAAAACACCATAACCCTTTTCTGCATTCACTTTCCCTCACATTCCTACCAAACCAAAACTCCTTGTTAGCATGATGAAGAACAACCTTAGTTGCTGTTTGTTGTACTTTCTCTTGCCACCTCTTGTTTTCTCCCACACACATGGTAAACTTGTTTTTTTTTTCTTTTCCTTCATTTCTATTTTTTCATTATATATATGCTTGTATTTTTATTTTTTTTGGAGATTTTTCTGAGTTCTGATAGTATATAGTTAACACTCAAATTTTGCACCTTTTTCTGGATCTTTGAAGTTGAACTTTTAGAGTGTTACTTTACATTGTTTTCTTTAGATGCTCATTACTCAAGTTAAAGTTTTCTTTCTACTATTTTAGCCTCTTCAAAAAAAAAAAAAAGTTTTCTTTCTACTATTTGGTGGTATACCAAAGGAAGAGAGCTTAAAGAATGAAAATTAGATCTTAATAGGTTTTGGAAGAAATTGTAAGTTTTATGTTTGTACTATTGAGCTCAGAGCATTACTCTAAAGTCTACATTGGCCTGTTTCTTTTTATGTATAGGAAACATAAACTATTACCAAAATCTTAATCTTTGTTTAGGAAACATAAACTACTTAGGGTATGTTTGGATTGACTTATTTATGCTTGTCTACTAGGGTAAATACCTGTGAGACTGTTTGAGAGAGCTTATGAAAACAATCTATGACATGCAAATAAGTTGTTTTTTTTAGCTTATTTCTACAAACACTTCAGGATAGCTAACAAAAACAACTTATAGCTTAAAAGAAAACCATTTGACTTTTTTTTATCTTTTGTTATACAAACAAGTCAAATGGCCTATACATAAGCACTTATGTGATAAGCGCTTAATTAAGTTGTTTTTTATTGCTTGATCATACATATTTTAAGACACAAAAGAGGCAACACTTTACAATGTTGTTCTTACTTCTTAATATACTTGTAGTTTACAATGAATTTCATATGATAAAAATGGTTCTTTCACTTCCAACATCATTTATAATTTTTGGTTCAAAATGTGCCTAACCCTGTGTGTGTAGTTTGAGGGAATTTGGCTGGCTTTGAACTCAGAAAACTTGAATTGGTCTTCAACACTGTCTTTGAAATAATTATTGAATTTCAAAAAATTATATCTAATTGAACATCTTGAGTAACTGTTCTTCATCCTCTGGCATTTCAACATAATTGAATTTCTTGGCTGGTTAAGTATGTTGGTTAAGTTCCACATTGGTTTCCTTGACAAGCTGCATTTATTATGATTTGCCATTTTATGACCAAATTACCAAGTATTGAAGTATATACATACATTTAGAGTCTATTAATCCAACGCAACAAAATTCTTTTTAATGTTGTTAAAATCAGTAAGTAGAGTAGGTCATCAGTGAAACCGAAACCATAACTGCAATATGACATACTAGTTGACTACAATCTATCATCTATGTACATGGTAATTATATACATCATCTATTTTCTTGGCACCTTCTCTGTTTTGATGTCTCTAGAAATAGAATTATATTGCCAATATGTGCTACTTTGTGTGTTTGCAAAAGTTATATCCCCTAGAAGATGAAGGACATAGTAATTTAATCTGGTAGGTGATTTCCTATGAAGTGACACATTTCTTTCGGTTGTTTACTAATGAAGACTTTCTTTTGTTTCTGAAAAAGACCAGCAAGTAAATTTTGTTTATTAGTATTTCATTGTGTGTGTGTGTTTGAACTTAGTTCTGAAAATTTCTAGTGTCAAACTGCAAATTTATGATCAACCACTAGTTTCTAAACATTGTTCCCTCCATTTCTAATGATTGTGGTTCTAAGCCTGTTTGGATTTGGATTATTTGATCTTATCTAATGGCATAAACACTTGTGAGATTGTTTGAAAGAGCTCATAAAAACAACTTATGATATGTCCGTAAGTTGTTTTGAACTTATTTCTATATGATCTCCACAGGATTGCTTATGAAAACAACTTGCAGCTTATGTTAAAACAATTTGAGTTTATCTTTTGTTATAGAAATAACTTATACGTAGGCAATTATGCAATTGCTTTGCGTATTCAAGGAACACATCAGTATATTTTTTCCAATTTTACCTTGAAAAATAATCTTTTATGTGCAAGTTTGAATCCTACTAACACGAGAAATGAATAATCAATATGAAGTTCGAGGAAACTGAACAAGAGTAGTATAAACTATAAACATAATCTTCATTTATGTGTATATGCATGTATATGCATATTTACATTAATATATCTCTGATATCAGCTGGTTGTGTGTTCTCTGTGTCTTACAGGAAACCCTGCAAGCGAAATTGTCGACATTTTGAACAAGAATAGAACAGATCAAAAGCTCCATAACCTGAATGACAGTCCTGGTTTAGGGTGCATGGCCTTACAATATGTTGAACTATGCAAAGGAAACTGCACTGATAAAAATGTTGTAAACTGAAACCTCCCGAAGATGATTTTGCTGAAGTTTTCGCTCCTAATTGCGGTGTAGAATTACCGACTTTCGGTACCATAACTGGACACATTGTTGGCTGTCAAAGAAAGTACCTTGAACCATCATTAGCCTTTACTCAAATTCTTATTAAAGATAAGAAATCTTTGTCGCTTTTGAGAAACAAATCACATACTGAGGTTGGAGTAGGCCTTGTTGGCCTTCATAAAAAGGGACCTTTCTTTTGGTGTGTTTTGTTTACTGATGGAAAGGCAAACTCTACATTTGTGCTTGAAAATCGCGGTGCCGGGATCAAGCAGAAAAAAGGGTGTTATAGTGGGAGCAATACTCCATGCAGTGGAGGGCAGAAACACAGCGTCCCATCTTCTAACTTCTTTTTCATGTGTTATGTATTCATTCTGCTTTTTAAACTTTGGTGATCAATTTATACTGATTCAAGATCTTCACGTGACAATTCTTGAGATGTTTTTTTGTTCATATTTTATGTCATTTGTTTATTATTTACATTTATTGTTAGTCTGCTACTAGGATTTCAATTTCTTTTCATTCATGTATGTGAGCTTCTTACAGAAACTTGTGAAGGGAAGATAACATGGATTGAAAATTTGACCAGGGAAGGCTCATTTTTATTTGAGTGTCAACGTATGCATGTATTAAATAGTAAAATACATGTGCATTCACACAAGTTGAAGTGTTGCACAATGTTGGTTATTATTTTGAGTCATTCAGAAAAATGCGAATTTCGAGTCATTCAAAAGTACTCTTCTGAACAAAATATATTGTCTCTGTCTCGAACTACATTTTTGAAAACATATATGAATTTTTAGAAATCTCAGGGAAAGAAAGTTCCACCCCCTTTACAACAGTCCAACTTAGGCTTAGGCCTAAGTTGGACTGTTGTGTTGCTCTCTTTGAAGCCTATTTTAGCACACGCGTATGCAAGTGGGTTGGCCTGAAATCTCCTAAAAAATAACCACTTTGTAGTTTCAACTAAATCTATGGATTGGCATTCACCATTTTGCATAAGCATTCTAGCACCCATAACCAATATATGTAGCCGAGTTTTTGTAACGGTGCACGACCATGCTTCTTCCGCGCAGCAAAACCATATTTTAGCTGATTGCACATTGTGCTTCCTCTCTTGGATGGTTCTGCTGTTCTGCACTTTAATTAGTGGCTCCAAATGACGTTTTTTCAACTCCAATTCCAGTTTTCACCATATTGCACTCTTCATAATTCTTCTTATTGAGTCTGCATAAACATGGGTGAGTACCAAGGGTTATTACCACAAAATGAGAAATATCATACCCAATATAAATTGTGATTATTCAACAATCAACTCTAATACTTCAGATATTACAAGCTAATATCAGGTCATGTCAAGGTACTTTGATATACATGATAAGAGCCACACTCACACTAGGTGGACATGGTACTAATTAATCCTCCATCGAGTGACAATTTTTTTACACGATTCCATTTAGCGACAATTCATACCTTATGTATGTATGTTGTTCGAGTTTTAAACAAATTTTATGATACATGTGCTGTGAGTATCTCAGTCAAAGAAAAAAAATTGATATCTGTGAGTATCATAACTATAGTATCTATGATGTGATATAATAATAATACGGAAAAAAATAAATGTAAAACAATTCTCATAACAAAAAATAATATGAGGAATGCTAGAAACACACATTCTAACACACACTTTTCAACACACTCCATTTGATTGGTTGAAATTCACATGGGACCTACCAAACCATGTGGGTCCCATATACGTTTGGTGGATCCCATGTGAATATTAACCAATCAAAGAGAGTGTGTTGAAATGTGTGTTGCTAGCATTTCTCAAATAATATAGTGTAATTTTTACGGTGGAAGATAAAATTTTGTAAAAACAAAATAGTGTTAGCACATCTATTGTTTCTTGCAATGCAAGCAATTTGTGTAATGAATGGTGGAAAAAGATTTTGATGATGAAATTGAGAGAAAAAAGTATTTTTGTTACTATTGGATTTGCGGTTATGCAACAATTTTATGCAACAATTAATAATAATCTTGGTTTTGATGTTTTTTTTTATATATTTTTCTTCTTATATAAAGTCAAACATTTCAATTTTCAAAACACGCGTTTTCGTAAAATCTTACTAATTTAAACTCTTTTTTTTAGGGATATACTAATTTAAACTCTTAAATAGTGCCCTTATGGCGGTCGTTAGCATTTCCTTTTATTTAAACTGTAAAAATAAAACAAAATTAAATTTTATTTACCAACAAGAAACAAAATTACTATTCAATTAAACGATAGAAAAACAGTTACATTGATAATGTTGTGAATATATGCGAAAGTCGATATTAAAAATTATTTTTAAAATATCAAAATTATTGCAGTGTTTTTATTAAATAACTTTTATTTTATAAGTAAAACACCGTTCAATATTTGCACCACATCCATTGTAGATTTTGTGTGCAGAAGAAATTTTTTATGTACACATATGAAAATGTCAATGTGATAAAATTTTGGGAACTCGTGACTATTTTCAAAATATAAACATTAATATAGTGTTTCTATTATATAAATTTTTTTTATTTTATATGCAAATCGTCATTCAATGTTTGTACCACATCCGTTGCAGATTTTATGTGTTTATACATGCATAAAAAAATTATATACATATATGAGAAAATCGATATGATAAAATTTTGGAAACTCGTGACTATTTTCAAAATATCAACATTAATGTAGTGTTTCTATTAAATATATTTTTATTTTGTATTTAAAACATCATTAAATATTTGCAACGCACTCGTTGAAGATTTTATATGGTTATTTATGCGGTGTTTCTATTAAATGTTTTTTTATTTTATACTGTTAAATATTTGCACCGCACACGTTGCAGATTTTATGTACTTATATCTCCAAAATCAAATTTTATGTATACCGATATGAGAAAGTTTAATATTTTTAGATTTTGAAAACTATTAGTTATTTTAAAAACATCAACATTAATGCAGCGTGTCTATTAACTTTTTTTATATGCAAATTAGTGAGATTAAGAGATTAAAAGAGATGAGAATAAACTATTTTTCTATACTTATGTCATAAGAGAGTAGAATAAACTTTTTTCCTATATTTATGTCATAATACATTGCTTTTTCTTATTATTTAATAGCTATAGATCATAAAACAAATCGGTCTTTTCTTAACCCATGATAACTACGGAATTTTGCTAGAGTACGATTCTTTTTATAGTAGTAGTAGATAAAGGGAATGAGATAAGATGGAGAAGAAAGATGAAACAAATCGGTTTTTTTATTTGCAAATTATAGGAAATCAAATTTAGGCTTGAGTTGGTAGAGTGATAAACAAAAAAAATTAAACTAAATTAAAGGTAATCTGATAATAAACTCTTTCGTAGTTATCCTAATAAAAAATTGGTTCATTATATGAAATTTTTTGAAAGAAACTCGTCTGTAGTTAGCATGATGATAAATTGGCTTTAATAACAAATTGACTTAGCTATATGAAATTAGTTAGACTTGTTGTGTGGAATTGAAAACAAACTCGTCGTTAATTGTGATGATAATAAATTTTTTAAAATATAGGGGAATTAGTCAGGCTTAGAAATGAATAATTTGGAATAACATGTGTTGTGTTTTGATGTTTTTATCGATAATAATAATTAGAATAATGTCCTACATTGGATAATATGAAGAAATATGTAAAGATTTGGTCATATAAATAAAAACCTTGTGTGTAAGTATTTCTTGTATCAATAGTTAGTAGGTTTTGCTATAGCTAGCATTACTTCTATTATTCAAAATTTGTAATTATCAATTATATTATACAATTTCTTTCTTTTTATATTCCCATAGTTTTTTTTGTTGTTTCGATGATGGAAATCTTGTTCTAATTCATAACAAAATAAATTTTGTTTTGATGTTTATTCTGGGCTTGGATGATGAGTAGAGATTCCGGATGGTGATGTGTTTATTCTAGGCATGTGTTTATTGTTAAAGATTTCGGATGGAGATGATTAGTAGAATTTTTTCTGGCCTTGTATATGATGAGGTGGGGTCTTAAGTTGAAGATAAATGTTTGGAAGATGAAGCTTTTTTTTTTCTTTTTGAATTTATATGAACATGATGTTGAAGATGATAAAGATCAAGAAAGAAAAATGTAAGAAAATGAAAAAAAGAATAAAAGATTAAATGGTGGTAGTTCACTGTTAGATACAATAGACATGTGATCAAATAGTTAAAGTCATATCAACAATATTTTAGATTAAAAAATTAAGGGACATGACCAAATTGACTGACAAAAATAAATTTAAAGGACCAAAATGTAAGTAATAATAATCATGAGACCAAAATAAAAATAAAAGATTAGTTAGGGGATTAAGTGCCTTCATGGGAAAATCTTTAACTTTTCCATTCTAAACTCCACCATCAAACGTGGCTTCTATTAATGGATAGATGATCACAAGTATTGCAAAAGTGATTTCTAGAGAATGCATACGCTCTAAAGATCGATAGAGAAAAGTCATTTTACATGAAAGCAATTTATTTTTTCTTATTAATGAAGTTATACTTTGTTCTACCATCATTCCTTCTATTGAATGTTGTCTTAACTTTATTATTGTCTCCTCCTAATTGTTGCAATTACATGTTTCAAATTTTGAAAGTATTTCTTTTTCCTTCGTAGGTTTTGACAGTAGTATCAATTTAGTGGAATGTTACTGAAGCACGCTCTTTAGTCTTCCCCTTGGTGAAACCAAAAATAACTTTATTGAATGAGTTATGTCCCTTATTTTATTGGATCAAACTAACTTGTACTCTAACGGCATAAGTTAAGGAGCTTAAAATAGAATTAAAACCTACAAAGATAACTTTTGAAACACTTCAAGATATTGAATGCACAATTTAAAAAAAAAAACTTCTACATTTAATTTCTTAATGGGAAATGCTAACTTGTGCCCTATACGCACAAGATAATGATCTTAAAGTAGAATTAAAAAAATAAATATTGCATTGAAAAGATAAGTTTTTAAGCTTTCAAGGTTGTGAATGCACAATTTTCAAGATTAAAATATCTATATTTAGTTTCTTATCTTGTGCTGGACACAAGTTAGTAAGACTCTTTCTTAATTTACGCCTAAAGTACACAAGTTAGCATTTCCCTATTTTATTTTATTTGACCATTCCCATATACACAATTTTCTCTTGGTGCTTTAAAATGTGACATTTTGCTGTTTTGTACTTAAATGCAACAGTAGATGATCTAATAGTTGGTGATCTTTATCTTAAATGCAACAATAGTCTTTGTCTTTTAGGGAGGGCCTGGATTATTGAGATGTGAAGAAGCATGGACAAGATCATTGAGAAATACCTCATCTGTCTTATTTTAACAGTCATTTTAAAGTTATGTACGGTTCTTAAGGAAATGATTAATTAAATTGATTTTAATGGTAAAATTAATGTATAAGTTATTAAAACACCCTTATTAACTGGAGTTAGTGGAGTAGGCATGTGAAGTGAAATTCAATAAATAAGAGTATATTAATGAAAAAATAATAAATACTACATTAATATTCTAAAATGATAATTATTGAGACATAAAAAAATATTAAAAGTGACAATTAAAATGAAGCGGAGTAAGTTGTAATGATACGGAATACAGTGGCATGGTTCTTAAAAAATTATGAAAATTTAATATTTTGAAAATATTCATTGAGACGAATCCAACAATAACTTATATGATATTATTTATCTTTGTATATTAATAGAAAAATATGGTTAAAGTATGTCAAGTTAAAAGTGTATATTGTCAAACGGGTCGTCTAATATGGGACGGAGAGAGTAATTACTTTGAGACATAAAAAATATTAAAAGTGACAATTAAAATGAGGCGGAGTAAGTTGTAATGATACAGAATACAATGGTATGGTCGGAAAAGACACATTGATGTTCGGAACATATGGAAAATGTCAAAAATTTTGCTAACACCGTCAAAGTCAACATGAAATATATGTACATCATTTGATTTTGACATGTAGTCTAATTTGTTATTGTCATATTTTGGCTTTGAAACTAAATGTAGAATTAGACAATAATAGAATTGTCGAGCAACATCAAGACACCAACCACAAAACACTTCTCTCTCTAAAAACCTTTCTCTGCCTTCTATCTAGACCAAAGTTTTGCCTTTTCCCTTTCTTCCAAATCCGGAAGCCAAGATGTAGATATATGGTCGTGGTGGTGCGATGGGACTATGTCCCCGCACCACCGTTCGCCCCCCTCTTGGTGGTCTTCGTTTGTGGCCGTCGTGCTTTCTCCGGTGTCGTTTTCCCAAGCTCAGATCCGGTTTCAGATCTAGGCGGTGGAGATGACAGTGGTGTGATTCCGTTCCGTTTCTAAACTGTTCCTACCTTGCTTCGATTCCTGACCGTGTTTCCCTGCTCCGGCAGTTGCTCCAGCCACTGCTCCGGGTGCGGTTTCTGTTTCCGACCTTGGAGGAGTTGCCGGATCTTGTTTCCTGCTCCAGCCACTGCTCCGTTCCCGACCTTGGAGGAGATGACGACATGGTTCTTTGACCATGGCTGGTCCTTTTTCAGGTTGATTCAATCGTGTTTATAGCTGTTATTGGTTACTGTTTTTGTGTTTTGTTTCAGGTCTTGGGAGGCAGCAGTGGTGGTGGGTTGTTGTGTTTTTTGTGGGGGTTTAAGTGGTGGTGATGTAGCGAGGGTGTGAGTGTTGGTTGTGTTTTAGGGTGTTTTCGAGTTTGGATTTGGTGATGTTGATGGGTGATTCGGTCGAGTGTAGGTGGTGTCAGGGTGGGCTGTGGTGGTGTCGGACGTGTGGTGTGATGGGGTGATGTGTGGTGCCGATCTGCGTGTTCTGATTCCGGCGGCTGTAGGTGTGGTGGCATCTATTTCATCCATGATTAATCCTCCTTCAACGAACTCTCGGATCGTTTGTTGTCTTAAGGATCATGATTGTTGTAGTTGTTCGTGCCAGAAGCTGTGCAGCTTCAGATTTTGCATGTTTGGGTCATGGTGGTAGTGGTTTTTTAGACTTGGATTTGGTGTCGAAACGGTTTGCGGACGGGAGCTATTTTATGGGGTGGCTGGTGTTGTTTAGGTGTGAAGGAGGGTGTTTGTTTAGGTGAGGAGGTGGGTGCTTGTTGGGGTGTTTTTCCTTTGGAGATAGCCTCTGTTTCACGGGTCCTTGTTCGTCGTCACTTGCTCTTGGTACCACTTTTCTGTTGTTTAGGTGTGTAGGGTGTTTGGAGGGTGCGTGTCCCGTTGTGTTTGAGCCTTTTCCTTGTGACTGGTTGGCTGTTTGCACCAATCGCATATCATGTCTATCGTCTTACATATTGTGTGCTGGTGTCCGGTGGGCCGGTCATTTTTGCTTTGAGATCGGGAGTTGGTGTCTAGCTGCAATCCTATTTGACTTGATATGGTGTTCTCTGGTGTACCGGGGGCGAGGGGTGCCCTGCTGATTTAGTTCTAAAGTCTGGTGGGCCGATCACTTTTGATTCGAGATTGAGAGTCAGCTCTTTTGCTCAAGTTAGTTTTTGGGCTTTTGTTTTTTGCTCTTTCGGTGGATCGGAGGTCGAGAGGTTGTGGAAGCTGCATGTTCATTCGGTTAGGAGCTTTTCGAATGTGGCTTAGTTTGGGTGTTGAAGTCTGGGAGTTTTATTTTGAGGGGTGTTCTCTGGGGTGAGTAGTGACGATGGGTCGTTGTGGATACTATGTTTACAGGGTTTGTCTCTCTTAAGGTGTCCGTCCTAGGTGGTGATGTGTTTTGGGGGTTATCTTTAGGGGCTTTGTCTGGGGGTTATGGTGTACCGTATATATGCGGCACCATTTGTATCTTGTTCCGTCCATATCTTGCGTCTTGCGGGGATGACGTTTAATAATATCTGCTGATTAAAAAAATATAAAAGACAATAACAGTATCATCTAATTTGACAATATATGACAATATTTGGTTTTGTAATGTAATCTAATTTGTTAGTGTCAAATTTGACATTCTGGATTTGAAACTAAATATTGAATTAGACAATGACAGTATTTGACAATAACATTATTGTCTAATATAATTTGACAATGTATGACAATATTTGGTTTTGACATGTGGTCTAATTTGTTAGTATTGTCTTATTTGACATTTTGGCTAGGTATTTTGCTTTGGTACTACACATGGAATAGGTGTACAAGTTAGTTTGGCAAAAGGTAAGCGTGTTGGGAAACAACTACATAAATGTTTAATGTATTAATTATTCTGAAGTGGCAGTAGTTAATGCTGATTAATTATCGTGATAAAATGACGATTTGCCTCACAAAATTTAGAGATTTTATTTGATTGATGGAGGTTAATTTAGGAATCATGGTGGTAAGTGGTAACTGCTATTCTTTGCCTTTCTTTTTTTTAAAGAACTATTCATAGACTATCTATCTATCTATATATATTTGAAGGGTTTGTCTAACATGTGCAATATTGCACATGTTAAGGTAACTAAAAGTAGTATCTTTTCATTGAAAACCAACAATTATTGATTAAAAGTTACATATTTAATATAAAAAACAAAAGTTCCAAATCAAAGTTACTACTTTAAACTTCTTAACATGTGCAAATTTGCACATGATAGAAAAACTCATATTTGAATTAGAAACTTAAACTATTCTTAGATGTGACATGCTTTAGAGATGTTTCTCATCTCTATTTTTTTTAAAGCTTCTCATCTCTAATTAAACATGATTCACTGTATTTTACAATAATGTCATTCTTTAATAGTTCCTAATTGGACATCCATTCATAGTTCAATTGAAATAAATTATGTAACGGTTTAAGAAATTTTAACATAAATTAATCAAAACCACAAACCCCACTATTATTGGTTTGTTACAGAAGGGGAATAGTGACGTATTTCCCCACTATCTTTGTTGACTTTGATCATTGGTTTGTTAAAGAGTGGCTTAAAAAAAACTTATTAATAGAATGATATGTTACTAATTCTTCCAATTTCATTTCATCTTTTGGTTCATTTTTGTTTCTACTACACTATTACTATTCCATCAATTAATTCCTAGCCACCACTAACCTTTTATTTTCCCTCAATTAGTATTATCCTCCTCCCATTTCTTCTTTCATTTCATTTTTTTTTTTTGTAGTTTTCATTTTCATTCCTTCTTATATTTCCTCTTTTATTAGTTTCATTGCAGGTTTTAAAAATAGGTGAATTTTGTTGAAATGCAACTTCTTATACGAAAAGGTTGTCCATCTTTACATTTTCTTTCATTTCATTTAATTTGGTAGTTTTCATGTTCATTCATTCTAATATTTCTTCTTTTATTAGTTTCATTGCAGACCATGGAAATAGGTGGATTTTGTTGAAATGTCACTTCTAATATGAAAAAGTAGTCATCTTTACATTAATATTGATTTTTCTTCCATTATTTTTTACTTATTCTATAATTTGGTGGTTTGTTACATTTGTCATCCAATATTTGATTATATCTAGAATCACTCAACTGAAATTATATATTTTTTCACTCAGAATCTCATGTCTTTTATCTATATTAATTGTCTATGATATATATATCATAGACAATGTTCAATTCAAGTATGTTGGACAATGTAAGCTGGCATGGGGGTTACAAAATTCATTGTTCTCACATTTCTCTATAATTAGTAGAATCATAGACAGCTATTAAGGTAAGGTTTTATAGTGTGGATTTTCAATTGAAAAGTTTGATTTATATACAAACTTTCTCACGTTAAAAACTTTTTTCCCCTCACTTTAAAGGTGATATATGCTTGTCATCATCAAAGTCAACAAAGATTAATATCAACCTAGATATCCCACAAACAAATCAAGTAATACAATTATTCAAGTGAGAAAATTCTTATCTCTGTTTCATATTTATTTTCATGCCACACTATATATTTACATGTCATTATGCTATTGCAGAAGTACCAATGATATGCATATGTTTGAAAATTGGACTCTCATGCCTTTTATTGTCCATTCCAAACCAGATAGGACAATAAAATGACTATATTTGAAATTTTTTGTTTGACAATATCAAGGAGTAATATATATTTTTTTAATTTAGGCTATTTTAAAAAAATATTTTTTAATGTATTCTTTTCAATTGACTTTATTGAATTGAAAATGTATATATATATATATATATATATATATATATATATATATATATATAGGTGAAAATTAGAAAAGTATGGACTCAATTACAATGATAATACTCAAGCTGGATGCAAAGAAAAGATGAAATAACCTATCACATTTTTCAGTTTTGCTAAGTGCTATTTCATATGCTTTGTAGATAATAATAAAAGTTTTTTTATCTTTAGCACTAAGCATGCTAATTTGTCAAAAAAAATGCTAAAAATAACGTGCACCATTTATATATAGAATGTTGAAACTATAAAAAATCAAATTAAATTTTATTTAAAAAATATTCTTTGTAGAGGGGATTAAGATGAATGTAGTATTACGTACTACTCTATTTTTTGCTGAAATGGGATTAAGATGAATATAGTATTACTACTCTATTAAAATATTCTTTTAAAAAAATTATTTAAAAAATATTTTTACTAAAACGGGGTTATTTCATTTTTTTTTTGGTAAAATAATTTCATCGACTAAAGTTAGAATAACAATCTGATATCTAAATAAAATTCACTATTTTTTCATAAGGTTGAAGTTAGATTAAAATAAAAGGAAAACAAGAAAGCATGAGGGGATAGAAATAAAATCGAAGAAAAAAAGGAAACAAAAAGAAAGTTTTATCATAATCCACTACTTTTTATTGAATAAACACATATTGTAAAACAAACTATGGACTAAACCGTCCCCTGACTATTGAACTACACTTTTATTGATTTTTTTTTAAAGCAAAAAGAGGTGCAGATGGTGAACCAACTGCATCACTCTAGAAATATATAGATAAAGAGAAACATGAACAAAAAGAGAAGGGGGTCATAAACCAAAACCTTCTCAAACAAAGAAAAAGCAAAACAAGAAAAATAAAAAGCAAGAAAGAAAATAAAAAGCACCAAAAGATAACAAGGAGAGAAACAAAACCCACAGATGGAACTCAAATCAATTCGGAGGTCTGCCCCTAGAACGAGTGTTATGAACCTGAAAATGTTTCTGCACCTTTTTTTTCTTAGACTTAGACACCTCAATAAAAGGCTATTCTTCAGCAACAGAACGGTTCTTCAAGTAGTTTGATGTAGTATTTTTACGTAATCAAAAGTAAGTATTTATATATCGTCTCCTCAGGGACTAGTGCGATATCACGGACTGTTCGACACCAATTATCATTTTAAGTTGAAAGAGTAGTTTGTTCGTTTGCTTAAAATCTAGTTAACTATGTTGTAAGATTAAAATTTGAGATTAATAAGGCGTGAAACTTGTTAGGATTAGAGTTCCTTGATCAAACATTACACGTAACCTAAAGATCATGCATGGATTCTAGCTTTTCTTTGATATTACCATGTATCCCTCGTCAATATCATTTGTGTCCAAATAATATTGTGACTTCAATTGTATCGTTTAATCGTCGATGTCTCACACTATTAAATGATCCAAGAGTCGTTCCTATCATTCAATCGACGATTTCTCAATCTATTAAATGATAAGAAAGCATCGAGTTTGGATACAAAGAGTGGTTATCTAAACATCAATTCCAAGTCTAGAATTTATGTTTGGATAGAGGATTATTCTAAACCTAGATTCAAAAGTATTTTTCAATCACAATTAAATCAAACATAAACAATAAAGTGCAAGAATAATCTCAATATCAAATCAAATGCTAGAACCATACATTTATAGATCAAAAAATGACATGTTTAGCTAAGATCAAGTACCTCTAATCCCAACAATGGAGATTTAGCTACTCATTGTCATGGAAACTTTGCAAGAATGAATTGAAATGGAAGGATTCATTACAACTTTGTGATTTCTCACCAAATGAGGAAGAATCCACCTTCTATCACTCTCACTCTATGAGGAACAAGCTTTATCTCTCTCTAAAGCTATTGTCAAATATTCTCTGTGATTCTAAGATTCAAAACTAAGAGTCCTCTCAAGAAATGATCAAGGGCTATTTATAAAATTTCAAATCTGCATCAACTCGCCTCACGAGTTCCTTTACGCGCCATGGCGAGTTGAGGTTTCTTCACCAGTGGGTTTGTGCCACGTCATCTTTGAGGAGTTTAGCCGCCCTAGCTCGCCTCGCAAGTAGATGCACTCGCCATGGCATGTAAAACTCTACTTCTGCCTCTGCTGGCTCTTTGATAACTCGCCATTGCGAGTTGGGGTGAGTAAATATGCCTTTCTGCTCTTGCTTGCTGATGCTACTCGTTATTGCGAACTGGAGGCGCGTTAGAGGCGAGTAAATATGCTCTCCTGCCTTTGCTTTCTTTTGCTACTCGCCATGGCGAGTTGGAGGCGAGTGAATTCATCTTTCTGCCTTTTTGTACTTTTTTCTTGTTTTTCTTCTTTGCTCAGTGTCTTGAGTAACTTTCCTGCACAATTGGGTAAAGTAAGATAAATAAAGCGTAAAAGGTCCATAATCACTTATCTCTCGGCTTTTCCCTTAATAACTTGCAAAACAAGTAACAAAAGTGCCTTAAATATTTAGTTGAATTACTACTTTCTGGCACTTATCATAGTTGATAGTTGCCTCTCTTTCTTCCTCATCAATATAAACCTGAGGCACACTTGCACAAGCATCATTGCCTTTCAAATATGGTCGCAAAATCTCCAAGTCATGAGCAATGTTAGGATTTAAAACCTCTTTAGAAACCATGACATTGGAAGAACCTAAACCATATACCAAGATGGGGATCTTGATTAGGACACAACGTCACTCCAAGAACCAACGATGCGCATATCAGGAAATTCGATACTTTGTTGGTCTACACCTTGTGTTTTAGTCATAACTTCAACAGGTGAATACACAAAATTTAGATAAAAAAGAATTTTTATCTCTTTATATTTTGTATTCATTTGACTAGGACATAAATATAAAAATTCAGTACGGTTATCAAAAATGTTATTTTTGATAAAAAAAATATTTAAAAATTTAAAGAAACCCGTGCGTTGCACGGGTTGAACGCCTAGTATATATATAGTAGTAGATTCCCGATTTAATTATTTTTATTGAGGTAAGCACATGATTTAGTGGAAATATTTTAATATTTTAGTTTTTGTTTTTGCATGCATCTGGTAAGTGAGGTAAGCACGTGATTCGTCTCTTCATTTTGGTTAGGAGTTATGAAGAAAAAAGGTCTCTATAACAATAATTATTCTTTTTATGTTATTTCATTATTCTAATGAAGTTTCCACTACCCTTGTATAATAAGAAGATTCATCATGCATGAGTCACGTTTGACCGAAAAAAAGAAGATAACATTAACACATTTTACACTGGTTGCTTAGTGACGCTTCTCCCATCTGCTAAAGACAAAGATTAACCACGTCTTGACCCAAAAAAGAAGAAGATTAAGACACATTATTTTAATTTTTGTAGTTGCACGCACATATCCCTGCACTAATTAAATAAAGAGTGGTGATACATGTACACCCACACAATGGGGTGTATGAATAAAAGGTGTTCATGTAACATTTTCCTTAAATAAATAAAGTCTATTTCATGAAAAAACTTTTTAGACGCATAAGCATTTCTCATAAATAAATAAGTTAAAGAAAGCCCAAACCTGAGAAGAAAAATGAGAATGAGTAATTTGGATAACTCGTGTTCAACACTTTGTTCTTTTATCTCAAGGTTTTGTCTCAATATGTGCAGCAGCAACAACAACGACAACGGAGAAGTGTTAAAAGACATAGCCGACAACTTTTCCAAATTGTTCGCCCTTTTGCTTGGCATGGTAGCAGTGAAGTTCACAAAGGTAGGCGATACTCTTTTTTCAAAACCATACACGACCTGGGTCATCGCTGCCGTTATGTTATACTTTTTCATTTTGATTTTGCACACTCTGTTACGACATAATATCACTATTTCAACCTACTTTCTAATCTCACTCCTACTCTTTCTTGGTTGTGTTGTGTCGTTCTCAGCATTGAGAATTATTTCACCCGACATTGCTATATTCAATCTGGCATTATGGGTCATCCTTTTTATAGTTATAATTGCTAATGCTATCGTTAACTATCAAAACCAAAGCCAAAACCTATCTGTGACTGCATCTTCTTCTGGCGAGCTAGAGCTAGTTTCCCAGAACCAGAAGTTTGATATCAACGGGGACGGAAAAGTTTCGGCTTCGGATCTGGGTCAATCCTCCACCAAATTACAAGAGGTTGACCCAGGACTCTCTTCCCCTTGTATTACTGGCTTTGATAGGGACAAAGATGGCATGTCTGATTTAAAGGAATTTAAGATCAAGATCATAACGAGGGAGATGGATACTACAAACGAATAGATTCAATCCTGAAGTCAGAAACATTCTTCTCTTTTGGTTTTACAGTTCCATTGTGATTCCAAAGGATTTTAAGATCATGATGTAGATGATGGAGTATTTAGTATAGAGTTCTTTTGTTGTTATTTGTAAACTAATATTTTGTTGGATGCAAGTGTTATATACTTGTACATAGTCACATTAAATGTCTTTGTAATACAAAAACTCCTAAGTTATATATATATTTTTCTCGTTTTGACAACAACTCATCTTAGTTATCATTGTTGTATCTCTGAGTTGCAATTTTTTCTTGAATCGCGTTGTTTGTCTTTCTTCCCTCCCCATCGAAATCAAACAATTAATTACCGTTGTTCCATAGTTGGGGGAAGATATTGTTGGATTAAGAGTTTGGTTGTAGACTGGCTAAAAGTTGTGGGACCCTCACGTGAAATCTTTCAAAGTATCAGGGGCTTTTGGTGGGCCCCGCTTGCAAAACAATTCCATCGAATCAGAGAAAGAAAAAAAAAACAGCCGCATACATGATGACCATCAATAAGACAAAAACAGTAGAAGGAACTATAGTTTATTTATTTTTTTTGTGGGTTGATAGGAACTTTTAACAACATTAACAATTATTATTACAATATGATATATAAAAAACAACTCTTGAATTTTGCTTGAGTAATCAGATAAATTTAATAAAGTAAATTCTTAAATTTGTCATGAAAACAAAGTAAATATCGGTCATGATCACTTAAAAGAACATTGATATCAGTCAAATCAATGATACCAATAACATCTATAGGGTGTGTTTGATTTGCTAAACAATATAAGGTTAAATTGAAAATTCCCTTGTAATTTATTTGATTTACAAATTGGTCATGAGAATGGACAAAACAAGTAGTAAGGGACAACATAACAAAATTTAGTGTCCCTTGCTAACCAACGCAACAACTTTTTGTTTAGGGCACATACTATCTAATATGCCAAATACCTTTTTATTTTCCAACATAAGAATTGTTAACTCTTTATCGCTTTCTAGTATAGTGTTTTATTGTCATGTACAATGTTCAATACTTTTTTTTAAAGCAAAAATTAAAGTGCAAAGGTATCACATGAGATCTTTGATATCCCAATTATGTTGACAACTCAAAAATATCAAATATCATTTGCAGCAATTGTCTAGTTACGTAAGTACTTTCTGTTTTGCGAATCAAACGCATTCATTGATGAAAAAAAGTTATAAAAGAATAAAGGAAAAGAAAAGATGAATTATGGTATAATATATTCATTTACGCATTAAGTAACATACATCTTACGTCCCTTTCAAATTTTTCTCATTTCGAGGGAAGCAAAACGTAGTACAGGAGATTTTGATCCCCATCTCCCTAAAAACAATTGAACAAAACAAGAATGATTTAAAATATAGAAATGATATGAACACTTCCTTTTTACCACACACACTCTTATTAGATGAAATTTATGTGAGTCTTACCGCTTTATGTGAAACTCATTATCAAAGCACGGGGTTATGATATAAGTTAGCACTACCCATATATAAAAGGCTAAAATATGGTTTTGGTCCCTGTAAATATGTCTCGTTTTGGTTTTAGTTCCTGTAAAAAATTTTGTTGTTTTTGGTCCCTGCAAATATGTCTCGTTTTGGTTTTGGTCTCTGACCCCACTTTTGTAATGATTTGCACACGTGACACATGATGACTGAACTCATTTATTAGATAAATAGTCCCTGCAAAATCTTTTGATTTTTAGAAAAGTCCCTCTAAAATATTTTACTTTTACTATTTTCAAAAGTAAAATATTTTGCAGGGACCAAAAACAAATTTTTTTTTTTTACAGGAACTAAAATCAAAACGAGACATATTTACAGAGACCAAAACCATATTTTAGCCTATATAAAATATGAGTAATCAGCATCCCTAAAATTTGTCAAAATAAAGGAAGCATTGCTAATCAGTAGAGGGTATATGTCGGTGGTGGTATAATGTCGGGACAAGGAAATGGTCACTGTCAATCTACGGGTCATGATAACTTGGCTTCGGTCCAAGTCCAACAAAGTTTTCTTATGAGTTGTTGGGGCTAACAAAAAGGCTATCGCTCATTTATAGCATACCAGCCTCTTAACTTCGCTTCTCGCTCTCCTATAACTCTAATCAAGATGCTTTCCACAAGGGTCCCATAAAAATACCACTAGATCGAGCACCAGTGATTTCGTATCCGGTCAAAATCTTGGCTAATTGATCGAAGTGGGTAGCTCCAGTAGACCCATAGATCATTGAACAAATAGGGTGGGTAGGCCCAACCACCACACTACACAGCATTCAAAAGTGTATCAAAAGCGTTTTGCTCCAGGGGATCGTAGTTCAAATTCGTATGGGGAGCGGGGGAGGCTAAGGAAATGGAAATTATCCATCGGCAGCAACTTAATCCTATCCTGGTAAAATATTAAATCATGGGCATTGCTACATGTCACTAAGCATGCATCGCCCAACGAAATTTAAGAATAAGTTGTGCCTCTTTTTTTCCCTGGAAAAAAAAAGGTTGTGTGTCTCTCTCTGTTTTTTAGGGAAAGGTTGTGTCTCTTTATTATAATTAAAAGTCTAACAAAAATATTTCAATTGAATTTGACACAATACATGAGCGGAGTATTGGCTGAAAAAGGCGCTAACAAGGGTTCTTTGCTTTGTAGAATAATGTGTGAGTGTATATATATATATTAGTATGGACACCCGTGCCAAGCACGGGCTAGAATTTTGTTATACTTTGAGAGAGGAAATATTGTGATGTATCAAGTGTCTAGTAAGCCCCAACATTGGATAAAAGAGTTGAGGTTGACCAGCAAATAAGTGAAAAATCTCATATATTTAAGCCTTAAAATTTTGATTGAAGATGTGATATCATTCTCACTTGTTTGGTTGCCCTTTCTCCAGTGTATCGATTCACATCCTCCAAGTGTGGTATCCTATCGTGGTTCAATATTGTGTGGGAGCAAAAGTGGGCCTTAGTGGTAGATCATAGATATAAAGAGTCTCACACTTAATGGAGAGATTCTAATGTGTCAAATGTAAGTTAAAATTTCATATTGGATATATTCAAGAGTAGATGTTGGTTAACATATAAGTGAGATAAGTCGAATACCTAAAGTCTTAAGACTTTGGATGAATCTCACTTGTGTTGTTGCTCTTAGCCTAATGTAATGATACAATTCAATTTATGCTCCCATGGAAGTCCCAACTCTGTAATGATTTGTTTTGTTAGTTTTTAGGTGTCATTTGTTTAATTTTCATCTTAAGTTTCAAAATTTGAAAGTCACTTGGGTTGGTTTGGTGGTATTGGCTTGCGACATGAAAGTATGCATCTCCTCAAGGTCTCGTGTTCGATTCTCTAAAGTGTCAATTTAGGTGGGCTAATTTAGCTTTTTCAAAAAAAAAAAATCAAATTTTGGATGTCATTTTTTTCACCCAATTTTTTTAGAGTAAATTACGCCCATCTCCCCTTAAAGATGCTTGAATTGCACTCCCCTCCCCTCTTATGTTAAAATATACACTCCTCTCCCTTAAAAAGTAAAATGTATACTCCCCTCCCTTATAATATGCTTGAATTACAACTCCCTCCCTTAATAATTAAATATGCACTACACTTTAATCTATTTTAACATAAATCAATATTTTTATGATATATATTAATTTTGAACCACCATTTAAGAAAAATTAATTCATTTCTTTATAATTTAAATGTTGATGATAATTAAATTTAAATATTTTGCTATTGATTTTATAATTTAGAGTATAAAATTAACTTTTAAATAATCATGCTTTATTGTCTTTAGGAATTTTTCACATATTTTAATTTTATTTTGGGTTGTTTCATATTTTATAATAGGGTTTAAAACTATACGTTAATAAAATTGAGAATAAAAATAGTGAAAAATATGTATTCAATTTTTGATTATATTAAAATAGACCCGTAATACTATTTTTTTCGATGTGTGTAAAATTATTATTTTTTTCTAGATTATTAGGAAAAAAATATTGAGGGAGCAAAGTGTAGATTTTAACATAAGACGGGAGGATAATGTAATTCAAGTTTCTCTTAGGGGAGGGGAGTGAAAAGTTTTCTAATATGTTTTGAATAAGAGGGTAGGGGAGTGTAATTCAAGCATACTTGAGGGGAAAGAGTGTAATTTACTCATTTTTTTATTAAACCCCCTATTATTTTAAATTTCTTCACTTCTGATTTTTAGTGGATCCAATAATGAAAAAATGCAAGTGTGTTATACTCATGTGACAAAATACATGTTTATTAGACATTTTAAATTAATGTGATATTTTTTGAGTGAGTCTATGGTTTTGGTAGCATGATTACATAGTAATCTCTAACTCCTTCAACAAATCCATAACATTAGCAACACGTCACTCTATTTTGTATACTATTAGGAAAAAACACACAATCATTTATCCCTTGTCATTTCTCTCATGTTTAAAGTCCTTTTTAATATACTTTCTTTTTCTAATTTACTTTCTCTCTTCACATAAAAAATGAACAGATACACCCCTCTACGAAACTTCCACCAACCCATATTTTTACAATGTTTCGTCTCAGACCTTATTTGGCAATTTCACAGGATCACATACTTAAACAGTCTCACACGTAAGAGATTGATGTTAATGTGTCATGTGTGATTTAAATTTCAACGTTAGATGCAAGAGTATATATTGAACAACATATAAATAAGATCGCAAATATACCTAATGTCTTAAGGTTTTGGGTGAAGATTTGGTGTGTATCTCACTTGTGGGGTTTCTCTTAGTCAAATGTGATGATTCAACCCATTGTATGCTCCCTTAAAATTCCGAACATTTTGATGAATTGTTTTATTAACTTTTGGATGTCATTTGCTTTAGTTTTTAGATGTTGTTCGCTTTCATGCAATTTCTTTTATCCAAACTGTATTATATACTAGACTCTTGACCCGTGCTATCGCACGGGTCTCTTGAACATGTCATTTTGATTGCAATCAACTAAGGAATAAAGAGTAAAACAATATAATCGTACAATTTTGAGGTTAATCTATGAAAGAAATAAAAATACAATTTGTAATGAGGAAGTTAAAAAAAACTACATTCTAAAATCGATCGTAGATTTTGGGAAATTTCCTTGTAAATGACATTAGATGTTACGCAGCTATCATCCCCTTCGTCATCAATAACCAATATCTTCAACCCTTTTCTCGAAGTAACTCTTAACAATGCAACATACAGTTGGCCATGGAAAAATATTGGTTGAAGCAAATAAACTCCATCCATGAAAACACAACTTATAATAACTAATAAATATACATTGAAAGTTCAGCAACAATGCGAAACATAATTTAGGGATTCATACCTGCATTAGAAGGTATATCAGAATCTTCCTCATTATTCCCACATTCCATGTCAATAACCTCATTGAAAATGTCCAATCCTATATAAACACAATACACTTAAATAAACAATCAATCTAAACACGCAATATATACAATGAGATTAGTTATCACGGATGAACATACCTTAAAACGAAACACCATCCAAATCAATAGGAGAGACATTTTCAACGTTGAACCGACTGCTTTTCTGAGTAAAATGGCTCGTTAGCACGCTACGACTTAGTGTATATTTCCCGGGAGTCAATCGTCCTTGAAGAGCAACATTTCTTTTCATATTGGGACGTGTATTGAAGGAAAAAGAACCAACTGGAAAAACATTTAAAAGCGAATGACGTATACTCAATATTAGCAAAAATCAAACCAAGTGTGCAACCTAAAATGATAGGTAAAAAGAATTTCGAGCTACCATTAGTGATGTCAGATAAAGGAGTCCTTCCGCTTGTTTTATTTGGGAAGAAAATACTGTTAGATGAAGACCTTGATCTCTTGCCATGGTCTGGAGTATTTTGGTCATTATCCATGACGCATCTATGAATGAAATTGAAAAACTTATAAGAGTACTTTGTGGAACTTGCAAAAAATCATGACTGATTCACAGGAAGTTTAGTTGAACAATTTTGTTGTCAAGAGAAATATGAAACATGTTTTCTGTCAAAGAAGATAGATGAAAAAAAAAGGCAGAAACTTTACTATGATATTAATGAAGAAGAAGAAATTAAGGAAGTTATAACACAATACTAATGTGTGTCACTACCCAAAAAAAAACATTATTAATGTGTTATAACTTATTTGGTACCTCTTCAAAAAAAAAAACTTATTTGGTACTAATTGGTACAATAATCCGAAAGGGTGTACGGTGTACCTCTCAATTGGCCGCAACTTAATCCTATTGTGTATTATAATCGTAAGGGTTATATTAAGACACTTGTTAGAGAAACCAAAAGTAGTATGTTTTCATTAGATTTAACAACATTTTCACTTTTAAAAATTTAAATTAATTACTTTTAATAATATTAAAAAAGAAATTTTCTCTTGGGTTGAGATTGATGATGCATTCAACATATTAAAACTTGAAAAAATAATTTTTTCTACAAAAAACTTATCAATTATTTCTATTTTAGAATCTTAAACAAGTGCCCTTAGAACACTTGTTAGCAAGCATAGTAGTCAATCGCGGATAGCGGCGTGTAGCGGCCGACTCCAAAAATGCTATAACGGATAGCGCATAGCGCTATGACCGTTCCTTGATAACTTTTTTGACAAATTACGTAGATAATACTATAAATTATAAACAAACATATATCTAATATAAAATTAAATATAACATTCAAATCTCATGAAACATTCATAAATTATACAAAACACCCAAATCTTATGAAAGCTTTCAAGTCTCTAACATAATATCAAAAATCTTAATCAAAATTCAACATAGTAGTCAATCTCGGATAGCGGTGCCTAGAGACCGACCTCAAAAGTGGGATAGCGAGTTAGCGTATAGTGGTATGACAAATAGCAGTCACCGATAAGAAAACTTGTGAAATATGTTTGAAGGGTAAACAAAGTAGGCTTCCTTTTGTGTCTGAGAATCCTAAGAGGTCAAAAATTGCACTAGAAGTTGTACATTCAGATATCTATGGTCCATTTGAGATACCTACACTTGGTGGAAGCAAGTACTTTATCTCTTTTGTAGATGAGCATACCAGGATGCTATGGTTATATACTATAAAGCTAAAGAGTGAAGCTTTAGAAGTATTCAAGAATATTAAGATCTTAGTTGAGAAGGAAAGTGAAATATCATCCAATACATGTATGAATCCTTGTTTTTATGTGAGTTATCTTGTACTTTAGCAATGAGTAACTAATCTCTTTGTGGTTGAGACTTAGATGAATCTGATGAATCTTATGGAAACCCTAATTTGTTGAACTCCTTTGAATATCAATGAAAGTCTAGTTTTAATTCATATTACTTTATGTTTAATGCTTTTTGTATGTTCATCATCGACTACTAACCCTAGCTTTATGAATATGCAAATTGATCTTAGAGATTGAATGACCACTAACCCTGACTTTTGACTCTGATCTAGGTAATAAGTTTAATCTAAGTAATCAAGCTAGAGATAGATCATTATTAGGTTATGACATAAGGATTAACGTTCTGTTAAAACCTCCAACGGTTTCGAATTCACTTAAGAGATTAAGGGGTTGTCACTTGCGGGGAGAATTCTAGGTTAAGAGATTGGGTCAAATTATTTTGTTAATCTGTCGTTAAACTAGATAATCATTGCTTGAATTAGGGGTGCAAATTACCATAGGAGAACTTCGGAGGATTCGAAGGTCTTAACCATACTTCTCTCTAATTTTCTAAAACCAATCTTTTATTGTTTTTAATCAGTTTATGTTACAAATATCAACTCAACTACCTAGGGCACCATTGAATTTAATGCATCCTTTATATTAACGCTTTTGCCGAGTAGAAATTAACAATGGTCCTTGTGGATACGAATATATTTATTACTTCGATAGTTTTAGTTCACTTGCCAAATTTCTATCAAGTTACCTGATAAGAAGAAAACCATTGATGTTAAATGGATTTTCAAGGTGAAATTGAATAATGATGGATCAGTTTCTACATACAAAGCTAGATTAGTTGCTAGAGGTTTCCTACAGAGATATGGTGTTGATTATAATGAGGTATTTGTTCCAATAGCAAGATTAGAACTATAAGATTGGTGGTGGCACTGGCTAGCAGTAAGAATTGGTCATTATCTCATCTAAATGTGAAGTCTGCATTCCTTAATGGACCATTGGAAGAAGAAGTGTATGTTACATAACCACCTGGATTTGAAGTAAAAGGGAAGGAGCATATGGTGTAAAAGTTACATAAAGCACTTTAAGGCTTGAAACAAGCACCTAGAGCATGGAATAAGAGGATTGATCAGTTCCTACTTCAAATTGGGTTCAAGAAATGCAAAGCTGAGTATGGCATATATGTTCAGAAATTTAATGAAGAGAACATGACTGTGATCTACTTATATGTGGATGACCTACTGGTGACTGGAAGTAACCAAATTGAGATTGAGAAGTTCAAACACACTATGCAGTGTGAATTTGAAATGACTGATTTGGTAAGACTATCATATTTTCTTGGATTAAAATTCAAAACTAGCAAAGTAGGCATAATGGTGCATCAACAAAAGTACATTGGAGAACTGCTTGAAAGGTTTCAAATGATTGATTGCAATATTGCATCAAATCCATTTGAAACAAATGTTAAACTAGATGAATGCAGTAATGAAGAAAGAGTAGAACCTACTCAATTCAAACAGATAGTAGGATCACTGAGGTACTTATGCAATATCAGGCCAAATATATGCTTTGCAGTAAGTATCATCGGTAGATTCATGAATGATCCAAGAAAATCACATCTCACTGCGGCTTAAAGGATGCTGAGATATGTGAAAGGTACCCTAAAGTTTGGCCTAATATTTCCAGCTGCTAACAATGAACGAGAAGTTGAGCTAGAGGGATACTTTGATTTAGACTGGTGTGGGGGATATAATTGATAGGAGAAGCACTTATGGCTACCTATTCAAGTTCAATGGTGCTGGAATCTCATGGTGCACTAAGAAGCAACCAATTACTGCTCTATCATCATGTTTGGCTGAGTACATTGCAAGTACATTTGCAGCACTTCAAGCAATTTGGCTTGACAATGTAATGAAGGAACTTAATTGTGAAGTAAAGAAACCACTGAAGCTGAAGATTAACAACAAATCAGCTATAAATCTGGCCATGAATCCAATAACACATGGCAGGAGTAAACACAAAGAAACCAGATTTCACTTCATAAGAGAACAAGTGACAAAGGGCATGATTGAAGTGGTGTATTGTTCTATCGAAGCACAACTAGCAAATGGCTTCACAAAGGCATTGAAGATTGACATATTCACTTGCTTAAGGGAAAAGTTCGGTCTCATGAAATGTTAGGATTATGAACTCTTTATTTGTTCTCATTCTTTTATGAACTCTCTCCCCCATCCAACCCTATTTCTCCTCCACCGCCCCTTCCTTGCATTGCCGATGTCCCACGCAAATCTCTTTCAGATCTACCCAAACCAGAATCAAATAGAGAAATGCAATGTGATTCCAACCATCCTTTCTTCTTCTCCTTACCTGTTTGCTCGATCGTCGTTGTTTCGTCTTGTTTTCAACCTTGTCATCGCCAGAACTCGCGATCCAATATTTGGGGGTGATGGCGCATATCTGAGTGTTTTGACCTCGACATTTGGGTGTTTCAACCGAAAACGACCTTGTCGCGTCATTTTTTGGAGATCAAGGCTATTTGGTTAGCGTTTGACTCACTAATTTATTTCTCGACTGAACATTTTAATTTTTAAGAAAAGGGAAAAAAAGTTCGAACTACCCCTTTGAAAAGATTTAGGGTTCAGGGGTTAGTTACATAAAGGGAAGATATTAGCACCCTTTATGTCCGTAGTATCCTACGGGAACCTCTTGTTTTATTTAATGTTTTGTGCTATAATTGACTGTTTTTTTTTTAAAGAATGTAATTTAAAATGATGAAAAGGGAAAAAAAAAAAGGACCTATTTTATCTACATTTTTTATTGATTTGGAAGGACGAGTGTCCTTTGCCTACGTACCTGTGAGGGATCAAAACCTCGTAGTTCGGGGTAAAAATTGATGTTTGATTTGTTTTGTGTTTCTTATTAGTTTTGAAAAAAGTTTAAAATAAAAGTCAAGTGGCAAATAAGAATTGGTTTGTATTTTTTAATTTAAAAGAAAATAGGCTCAAGGTGTAATTAAAGTTGATTGCAATTTGATTAAGGAAAAAAAAAGGGATCACTTGATTTGAGAATCAAGGTTTATTATGAAAATATTTTTGTGATTTTTGATGTTATTTGCATGTTTTTGTTATTTTGAATAATAAATAAAACCTAAAACTAAAACAAACGTAACAATGAAATAAAAGGATGAGAATGTTGTAGTGACGTTGGATCACCACAAAATCTCTTTACCTAAACTAATTTTTTGCATTTTTTTATAACATAGAAACAAAATAAAAAAATAAATACCTTGTAACCGAAAGGGACAGAAAGGAGTAGAAAAAGAAGAAAGACTCCTCAACACAAGTCGAAGGAGGGAGAAGAGAGGAAAAGTACAGGAAGCATCAATTGTGAATTTCGGTGTCCGGAATGCATTGTGTGAGCTCTCTATTTATAGAGAAAATTCACAACTAAAAATTGAGAAACTTTGGGAACAAGTAATTCACATATTTGATCTAGCACAAAAATATCTCAATTGTGTACCAAAATATATCATATTGAGTACAAAAATATATTATTCAGTACATAATATGTTATTCAGTACATAAATATATATATATTATTGAGTATCAAAATATATTTCAGATCAAGCACTAAAATACATTAGATTGCCTACCAAAATATTTCAGATTGTGTTCCAAAATATTCTAGATTGCATTCTAAAATATTTTCGCAAAACCTGGGGACAAAGAAAGCACTTTTAATAATGATCAAATTAAATATTTAATTTATCATTTCCAAATAATATTTTTCTAGTGCCTACTTCGTTCACACAATTATGTACCCATTAATTAAAAATACACACTCACTATATATTTTAGGTCAAAAATTGAGATATGACAAAACGAAGACCAACGAGATTGTGGATGGAGACGTGAGGAAGACATCATAAAAGTGGAGGAGGGGTAGGAAGGATAAAAACCGAAAAGGCAGAGGAGAGAGAGTGTGAGGGAAGAATGAGTTTAAATTATTTTCCTTTTTATTTTTTATTTTATTTTAAGCTAGAATATTTATTATTACCAATGGGATGTATAGTGGAGGTTTCTTGGTTGTTCAAATATCATCTCTTATTTTTTCTAAAAATGGTTAAATATGTTTTTGATCCTTATAAATATACTAACTTTTCGTTTTAGTCTTTCTAGTTTTTTTTCATTTTTTAGTCCTCCAAAAGTTTTCCATTTTCACTTTTGTTCTCTCCGTTTAAGCAAACTCATGTATAATTAATATTTTAGAATAAAATTGTGCACAAAGGTTTATACAATATTCTACACAACTTCATGTTTTGTGGTTAAAAAACTCATTTAATTCATGTTTTGTTAAAAAAAATTAATTTTTTTGGAAGAGATTTTTACAATATTCTATACAACTTCGTTGAAAAATACAAAGGTTATACATCATTTGACTTAAAAATAGAAATCAAAAGTGGTGATTTAAAATTTTATAAGTTTAGAAGTTGAATGAATATTTTTTTTTTTGTGGGAAAGTTGAAAGAATATTTTAAAAAGATTGAAGCGAAAAAAATTAATATTATTAATAAGGACAAAAAACATAAAAAAAAAATATCACCTCTTATTAAAATATGTTTGACTGCTTTAAGTTTCAAATTTTCTAGAAAACTAGTCTTTGTACTATCGTGCATGCGCTGGATAATTCGAGTAAAATTATATAAAAAAACATGTGTACACACGTAGGATGCAACTGTTTTTTTGTGGTGTCGACATAAAAATGATTTTGACTTGTCCACAACCTTTCTTAATTTAAAAATACACCAACGTTAAGAGTATGCAATCAAAGTCCTAGCATTTAAATAATTGAAACAACTAAAATAAACTAAAAATATCTAGGTTCATTTGTAAAAAACAGATCTAGGTTCATGTGATTTCACACAGTTTTTCAAAAAAAAAAAAGTGATTACACATAGCAAATTATATAATATTTTCTTTTTGAAGGAAAATTAAATAATATTTTCTAAAATTGAATGTGGTTTTATATAGTAAATAAAATATAGGCCATAAAATATTTAGTCTATCGAGGTTTCAGAAATTCTTTCATGTTAATATTCTCTTAAGATAGTTTAATATTTAGTATAATGACATAATATAGTTATGTAATTAGGAAGATATTACACCTTAATATAATTATCGTGTCAACTGAAATCATTAGATAGGCGATTTAAAGATAAATGAATCTTCCTCATTTGAATACAAGTTAGGGGATCAATATTACAACCGAATGAGAGTTGGTCGATTCTATCTTAAGTCTACTGAAGAAAATGAATGTCCTGAAGACATCAGATTTAGTCAAAAGGTAGCAGAACTGGACAACGGGGCATTTTTTACTCGTGTTCGATGTTGTAGTACCACTAATCGAAGGAAGCAATGGGCACAAAGGCACGTCTCAAAGAAGGTTGGGGCGCCAATGTCACAATGTTTCTAGCCGAAAGTGGGGCGCCACATACCCCCTCAACGAGGAAAAACTTGTGCCACCATCCGCCCAAATAGCTAAACAAGGCTGATTACTGTACACCATGTTGTTTAACCTGTAAGATTAGGATTTTTCCTATAAATACTTTTCTTTTACATTTTATTAGACAAATAATCAATTAAACTCATGCTATCTACGCATTTTTATCCCTTTACTTATATTCCTTTATCTTCATTTTTATGCATTTTTTAGTTCAGTTGCTTAAAAACTACAAAAACACTGTATTTAACACTTTTTTTTGGAGTAGTTAACGAATTTATAGTTGAGGGACATATTTCCTCCCTCAGTATAATTACTTGAAGAAAAAAAAATCCTTATTGATAGTTAGAAGCTGATACCTCAACTAAATCTTTAGTTCGACAACATATTTTGGCACGCTCGGTGGGACACTGCATCTTTTTTACCTCTAAAAAATTTAGTTCTTCAAATCAAGACTACTTTCGGCGTATGCCCGGTGCATACTTATCATGATATGATATACAATTATAGCCCCTGTGGGTTTGACGACATCTAAACTTGTCGTTGGTTTAATCAATGAACATCCATGGATTACAAATCCACTTTAACAATATAATGTACTGGTGGTTTCAGGAACTCTTTTGATAAATAGTGTTGAGGAGAATCAAGAGTAGCCATTGGAAAATCCTCCACCTTAGGTTCAATTTTAGCAAGGTTTCATAAACCCCCGAGACAATATGTGGTGTCATCCAACTGCAGCTAAGGCAAGACCTCTTGAACAATAGTTTTTGGATCTCAACCTCATAGCCGATACAATTAAGAGGTTTTTGAGATACAACTGAAAAATCCATCGATAAACATGTGTATAAGAAGCTTTATTCTGAATGGGTCGACAAATTGGTGCTTCTTCCTAGAGGTTATAAAACATTTGCTTTTGCTACCTTTTCCAAGGAAAATTGCAAATCGATTATGGAGCACATAATAAGGTTTATTGTGCAATACTTTAAGGGAAATCATAACAAATTCCACAAATTAAAGTTTTTCCCTGTATCATAGACAAGAACATAAGTTACATGGTATTCCTCTCTCCCACCAAACCTGACACGAACCTGGACATACATGGAAATGTGTTTTCATGAAAGGTTTTATTGGCCTCTACCTGAAGTTATGACAGTCGATTTAATGAATTTGAACAACAAGTAGATGAATCAATCATAGATTTTATCCAAAGGTTCATAAAGAAGGTTGAACAATGTTCAGTCCAATTTCTTGACCGTGAATATGGATCCATGGATATCAATTGCATGCATCCACAACTAAAAGAGAAGTTGGTTGGGCAATCATGACACGATTTGAATAAATTGGCTTTCCGAGGTGCACACATTAAACAATTCATCCAAGGAGTGGTATGCACGTTGTCTTCGTTATAGATACAGAGAATTATGATGATGATGATGATATGTATTCAACGATAGACACTTTGACGACTGAAATCGTAAAAAGGGAATGCTATTCTTGTACTTCTGTGAGGTTTGCCGAAGGGAGGGACATTATTTCATTCATCATATGGAGATAGTTGATATTGCCAAATTCCTATTAAGCTACATGTTTATTCACGATACTTATTAACTTGTTTTGCAAGTAATCTTTTGGGAAAACCCTCAATTTCATGTAAATACTTAAGTTTTTGTACCTCCTATGTCGCATAAGTTACTTTCACCTATTCCATTTCATTTTTATTGGTCTTTGACTTGGAATTACAAATGAGATGTAAAAGACTTAAGATTCAGAATCAGGGCAAATCCGCTAGAATAGTAGTGAGCCAAGAAGTGAGACAAGTCAGAAGGATTCAAAGGTTTTTGTGCAGGTAAATTCGCTAAGCGAACACAAATGAGCTGGTAGAGTCAAAACAGAATGTTCCTTTTGTTGGGTCATAGGGGGAGCTATGGGGGACAACCCACATCGAGGTTAGAACAACCACACAAGTAAGAAAGACGCCACACACTTACCCAAAACCTTAAGGCAATGGGTTTATGGGTCCTCTTACTTTTAAGGTGTTCAACCTTTACTGTTTTATCCGATGTGGGACATATAACTCACACTTGCACACAACACTCTCACTCAAGTGTGAGTCCATCACTTTATCGTGCTCCCCCTTCAAGTGGAAGCTCTTACTTGCTTGTATTGCCGTTGGTGGTTTCTCCGCAAACGGACCGACATTGCTTGCACCGTTGTTGCCGCTTTCTGCGCAAACGGACCGGCTGCCTCGGTACACTTACCCAAAACCTTAAGGCAATGGGTTTATGGGTCCTCTTACTTTTAAGGTGTTCAACCTTTACAGTTTTATCCGATGTGGGACATATAACTCACACTTGCACACAACACTCTCACTCAAGTGTGAGTCCATCACTTTATCGTGCTCCCCCTTCAAGTGGAAGCTCTTACTTGCTTGTATTGCCGTTGGTGGTTTCTCCGCAAACGGACCGACATTGCTTGCACCGTTGTTGCCGCTTTCTGCGCAAACGGACCGGCTGCCTCGGTCGTACCCTTCATCGAACCGGGCTCTGATACCATTGTTGGGTCATAGGGAGAGCTATGGGGGACAACCCACATCGAAGATAGAACAACCGCACAAGTAAGAGAGACGCCACACTCTTACCCAAAACCTTAAGACAATGGGTTTATAAGTCATCTTACTTATAAGGTATTCAACCTTTACAGTTTTATCCGATGTGGGACATATAACTCACACTTGCACACAACACCTTTCTTTTACCCCCAAGTATCTTAGTTTTCAAACTTCTCCCCATTTTTGTTTTACAAAGTTATATATTTTATTTCATTTTATGTAAAAAAAAGCTATAATATTTTTTTTTATCTACAAAGAATATTACAAAGCTATAATATTGTTTATGATGACCCTGATATTTCCATTCAATGCCTAAATATAGCTTCGCATGGTCGAATTATATGCAATCTATCATATTACAATTAACGTAAAGAGAAATGACAAAAAGACTCTCTCCAACACTCATTCTTTTATTAGATGAAACCTATGTGGATCTCACCACCTTTACGTGATTTTTAAAGTGTGATACTCATATTGATTTTATTGAATAAGAAAATGATTGTTAAATAGTGTTAGAAAAAGAATGTCTATAACGCTGCTGTTGACGTAAAAAAAAAACGTGTTGAATGTCTCTCATTCATTTTTTCGATGCCAAAAAACATAATAGTTTGGAAAAATGGATTTTAAAAAGTAAAAACTGTCAACACTTCTTCATAAATTAACGACCAATTGTTTTCTTATCTTCGAGGTTGTCGATTTCAATTTTAAATTTGAACGTTGTTTTAATCCTTTGATTTTATTTGATTCATGTTATAGTAAAATTTCATCTTATTTAAGGATTAAACGTGCTAATGTTAATTCTATAACAATACGGGGGATACACCATTTTAGATTGTCCTTTTTCACTTTTTTGAATTTATCCTTCATTAATTGCAAATTTTATCTTAAAAGTACACATTATTTAAATATTTAATTTAAAATATAAATTAAATTCTATTATAATAGCAACAATCTGTCATTAAACTGAATATTGAGTTTTTCTTTTTAAAAAATAGCAACAATATCACGAAAATAAAAATAGTATAAGCTTTTCTTCAAAAAAATAATAATAATAGTATAAGCTTAAATCTGCATATGACTATGTCATATTAAAAAAAAAAACTCATGCAATAAAATAAGGGTCCTGCTATCCGGTGCTCCGGGGCACTGGTTAAGCATACCATAAAAGGGAATTATTATCATAAAAGGAAACTGTTTTTGACTTTATCATAAATTAATTATACAATTTCAATGCATTAACTACTATATAATTTCCTTTTTCATATCCTTAACCAGTGCCTCGGGGCATTGGTTAGCATTTCCCATAAAATAAATATACCATTAATCACAATAACAAAACAGATCCACAAATACTTAATGTCGTCTTAAGGCTAATAATTAATTATAAAGTAAATTGAATGAAGTAGTTCCACATGTTAAATTAAATGTCATACCATAGATTGCATATAAAATACTAAGAGTAATCTGAAGTTGAACTAAAGCTAGAAGCAATTAAAAAGAGAAATAATAAATAATTCAGATTATTTTAAAGTAATAATAATAATTCAGATGATCCGTTAAGAATAAAAAAAAATATTAATAGTACGGAGGTGTGACACCAGTCTGTTCTGTACGGGGTAGCAAATTTTTTCAATAGTCATGGTATTTTGTTTGTTGAACAAGTCAATAGTCATGGTATTACAGTGGAAAATCATACTGGAGTACCGATTTTTCACCTTCCTTATATATATTTTTTATATTATAGAAAGGATTTTTTAAATTAATTAATAATCAAGTTAAGTTATTATAAATAATTGTTTAATTAACTAAACTAAATTTTAATTAAATAATTAAGTTAAAATTTAATCAATAAATTAATTATTTTTGATGGACCAATCAATTAATTAATGATATTAACAAAATAAATAGCAAATAAAATTGGACACAAAAAAAAAAATTTGCAAATACTATATCTACTTTTGAACAATTAGTACTATATATTTTTTTTGCTTTTTAATATAATATAAAAAAAAAGATAAAAGGGGAAAGTGAGAAATCCGGGTACTTTGTTTAAAAAAATTCATGTTGAGATTTTTTTTTTTTTCATTCATGTTGAGAAATCGATTTACAAGAAAAACGTAGTATTTCGCTTTTCATTTTCTTTTTATGGTACATCAGCAACTTAATCCTATCCTGACAATATTATAATGATAAATAAAAATATTAGTAAAAAGTTAAATATGTATGGAGTTAGTTTGACTGAGTAGAAGAAATTAAGAAAGTGTCTTGCAAAAAAGAAATTAAGAAACTGATGATAATGTTTTTTGAGGAAGTGTTATCATAATGATGTATTGTGTTTTCGGTACCAATCGGTAAAAAAGGAAAATATAGTTTTGTTAGGGCATACCAAAAATAATTCAGATGGGTTCAACCTCTGAGGACACTGCTTTAAGGTTAGTATCAGTATATTGATTCTTCTTAATTCTTTTGGAGTTTCTTCCCTTCAACCAACTAATTAAGTTATGTTTTATGAATCTTATTTTTTTTTTCTTTTCATGATCAATGTTTTTTTGAATTTTGTTATTTGATTGATGCAGATAGAATCTTTTATAAAAACAATTTGTTTTCACAAAAAAAATAATAAATACAATTTCTTTCAGTAAAAAAGGAAAATTTAGCTTGTTAGGGCATAGCAAAAATAATTCAGATGGATTCTACCTCCGGGAATACCGCTTGTATTAGTATATATTGTTTCTTCTTGATTCTTTTGGAGTTTCTTCCCTTGAAAAAACCAACTTATGTTTTCTGAATCTGACCCTTTTTTTCTTTTCATGATCAATGATTTTTTGAATGTTATTTTGTGATTAATGCATGTGAAACAGAAACAATAGAGAAATTATCAAGGAATTTCGAGAAATCTACCGTACAACGTTTGCCGTTCTACCCGTCATGTTAGCAAGGATGTATGTTAGGGAGGAGCTATTCAAACAACACTATACTATATACTCTGCAATTGTCTCTCTCATCATGACGTATTTCTTACTTTGGGTGCTCCCAACTCTCCAACAGTTACAACAACCTATTCCCAGATCTAGCCTTTTCCAAATCTTATCCTCTCTCTTGTTGGGATGTGCTGTTCCTTTTTTAGCATTGACAGTGATTTCATGGGAAATTGCTGTATTCAATTTGGTTATTTGGGTCTTCACTTTCATAGTCACTTTTTATAACTATATTCAGCAAGAGCTCATCAAACCAGTTTCAGACAAACTCAGACAGATTTATGAGAGGTACATCAACAATAAACCGCCGCAAACTAAAGATCAGTCATCAGTGTAGTAAGAAGCCCCACATGGATGATGGATTCTCCTCACCGTGTCAAGCTTCTGCAATTATGTAAACAAAAACCGGCCCAGATAAGATTGTAATTGAGATAATTTTATTTTAATTTTTATGCACTCCAACCATATTAATGTATGAGCATCACTCCCAATTTGTTGTTGAATATTTTGCATTTATGACAACAGAAATACATCAATAGATAAGATGAGTAACTTGATAAAATAGTCATTTTCCTTCTTCTCTTAATATGTATGATTTGATCAATGCGAAGATTATTGAGAAGCGGAGGTAGTATTTGATTTGAGTACTCCAATGGTTAAATAAAAGGTACGTACCTGTGTTTAATCTGTCTTGCAGTTTTGTTCCCAATCTGAAGTTTGTTCCTAAAGGTAGTGGTGATCAGGTCCAATTGGCTTCTTGGAATGCTGCCTTCAGTAATTAGGGCTATCTCCAAATGCTACCTTCTGTAATTAGGGCTATCCCCAAAGCTCATGACAGAAAATAACACAACTTACAGTTCTGACAAATTGGTAAAATACCTAATTAACAGAATTAGGTTGTAATTTGTGAAACCCTTTTAGATTGGAATGTTGGAAAAATATGACATAGAATTATCATTAAGTAATTTTCCAACATTATATTACTTGATGACATTATATCCTCTCTTCAGAGTAGTTTCATTCTAGGAAGACGTACTAAAGATAATGCCATCATCTTTGGAGAGATCATTTATCATATGCAAAAGAAGAAAAAGAAGAAAGGTGATGGTCTTCAAGCTTAATCTAGAGAAGGGTTCTGACAAAGTTGATTAGGGTTTCCTTAAACAAACCTTGATAATGTTTGGCTTCACCCTATGTAATGGGAAAAAAAACCAAGAGCTTCATCATCATATAAACCTCTCTTCCACTTCCATTTCTCTCCTATGTATGGAAAGATTGGTTGAAATTATTCATGAGGAGGTTCTACATGGCAGATGGTCCTATAATATCTCACCTCTTCTTAGCGGATGAGATGGGGTTCCTCCACGAGCTCTGGATATAAATCCACAAATTTGTATTTGCCACACGTTCTTCAATTTCTTCTGAAAATTGTGATTCCTTGTTCGTAAGGGAAGTGGTGTTCACAAGTCACAACCATGTCCAATTTCACTTACATCATGCTTTCTGCTACAAAATAGGCCAATAAATTTCTTTAATTTTATAAGTGCACCTCCACAATATTCCCTCATTCCTACAAAATTTGATGAAGTTAGTAATATCTCAAGAAAATAGAACAACAATTTTCCAAGTTAACTTCATAAATTATTGATTCTTTTTTCAGAGTTGTGATATATTAATGCTCATTGAATAACTGCATAAAAATAATTAATATTCATGGAATATTAATAAAGATGTGTCTAACATGCCCTAAATATCCCTTTTCAAAAAAAAAAAAGCCCTAAATATATTAATGGCTATTTGAGGTATTATATTAATAATCTACAAACTTACAGTGGTGAAATCAAAATCGAATTGATTTGACTCATTAAAGTGAATAATTAATAAAATGATAAAATTAAGTGTTAATAGTGTTATAGTAGTCCCATTTATGCGTTATATATTATGCATTGTATAATGTTCATGATTTATTATTTAACCGTTGATATTACACAATTTATTTTGTAGAGTGAATTGTTTATTTTAGAGAAGATTTGTACATGATTCATACATGTTGGTTGAAATCTTAATAGTGTGTTTGAGAGAGAGGATTGTTTAGACTTTTGGAAGTTATGTCTATATTTTCCTATATATTTAAGATTTTAAAAATATTGTAAGGATACCATGAGTCCATGATATATGATCATGTAAGAATTCAATCGCACTTTATTTAAGAAGAAAAACAAGTCATCAACTTCCCCTCCAACCCAAAACTTATATTGAACCGGAATTTGCTATATTTTAAATTTAAAAATCACACGTTCTTCCTTCAAAAAAAAAAAATCACACGTTCTTATGCTTTTTGTTGTTGTTGATAAGCACACAGTTTCGCCTCTAAAATGAGCCTGGCCATTGAGTAAAAAACTGATCTCGATCATTTGTCAAACAAAAAAACTAATCTCGATCATCCATTGAGATAATAATTAATATATCCAATGAAGCTAAATTTTTTTTTCTTCTTACTGTAATAATGATGGAAGTTGGTATTTAAAACCAAATAATGGTTTAAGAAAATAATAAGAGTGAATGAAGTATTATATTGATCGTCCTTGTGAGCTTAACTCAACCTTGCATATATTATGCATTGTCCCTACCAACCGAGTTAAGCTCACGAGGACAAAAAAAAAGCATTATGTTGATCATTTGTTGTGTTTTTCATACAATTATTTTAAATATTAGGTATATATTAAAACATAGATTCACCCTTTCAAACCCTTCCCATCCAAAATCAAACTCCGAAAAATGCTCAAATCTAATAAGGGTCTCTTTGGATCTCGGTTTATCTAAACTTATATATCGATATAAGTTTTATGAAATTGTTTGGGGGAATTTATAAAAATTGTTTGTTCAACTTATTTTCATAACTTCTTTAAGATGATTTATGAAAACAATTTATAGCATCACTACTAAAAAAGCAAAAATTAGTGAGGGAAAACGTGAAATCCCTCTCTAATTCCGTCATTAAATTTTGTCACTAAGGAATTTGTGAGGAATTTCATTTTTTCCGTCACTAATTTCCCTAGTTAATTTTGCTTTTTCTAGTAGTGCATATAGTACATCAACAATTTCACTTGCTATATATAAAATAGCTTATAAAAACTTATACATGAACATGTATCATGATAATCGTTTTTGATATAAGCTACAAATAATTTGTTTATCCATACTTGACCTAGATGTTTTACTGTGTGTAATTTAAACCTGAAAATTTGGGTGAATAGACAGCCTCGCACTTGATGAAAACAAGGATGATCGAACCAGAATCTAAACGAAACGTTTCCAATTCAGAAGGCAGTGCACAAAGGAGTTGTAGGCATGTATGAGAGTCCATGTCCATCCATGATCGAAGCTGAATATATATGCAAATCCGTTGCCTCAACAAGAATGGAGGAGCCTTGCGTATCACCAGTGATGGTCATGCATGCATGGTAGAGTTATGATGGCAGAACAAAGTTTCTACGGTCTAAAACATTATAAGGAGCTCGTTGCTGAAGAAGAAGAAACTTCTTGGTGCTGAGGATATCCACGAGGAAGGACATTTGGAGAGGTTTCTTAGGATGGTAATGATAAGGTAACTTCCTTCGTTTTTAAAAAAATAGGAGCCAAATTTAAAACGCGTGGGAACCGATAACGTCCACTTCCTTCTTCTTCTTTTTATTTTATTTTAATTAATTTTTTAATTTAAAATGGAAACATTGTGTTTTTTGTTTGACTTTCTTTGTATCTTTCTTTTTTTGTTTGACTTTCTTTGTATCTTTTATTTTTTGTTTGACTTCCTTTGTATCTTTCTAACAGCATTTCAGTTGGACAAAAATGGGATTTGGATTGTATCCTCTATGCTATGGATGGGCTTAAGGCCCAAACCAATCAAGTTCTTTGAAATTAGCTGTTCACACTTCTTAAAAGACTAAAAAACAACAATAAAACCGGCCGCAGTTAACTACCGAGGTTTCTTCGGCAGTTAATTGTCGAAACTCTGTTATAAGAACAAAACAGATATAAGAATTTTCAAAACTCCATTGTTGCGGTTTTGAGATTCTTAGGTGCGATTTTGTCGAAGCTAAAGCCTTTCAACGTCAATTACAAACACAAAATCAAGTAACTGTTTTGAATCCTATTGCATTGGTTTTTTTTATTGAATTGTTAGATTTTTTAGATAAATTTTGACATATTTAGGTTTTGTTGATTTTTATTTTTGATTTTATGATGTCACATGTTTATTATTTGATTGATTTGTTAGATGTTGATTAGAGTAGAATTGATTGAATTGTGTTAGAAAATGTTAGGAATTGTTAGAAATTGTAAGGTATTATTAGAAAATGTTAGGAATTGTTAGAAATTGTAAGGTATTATTAGAAATCGTTAGGAATTGTTAGAAATTGTTAAATTTGTTAGGAATTTGTGGTAGAATATTTGATTCGATGTTTTGATCTGATGTTTGCATTGTGTAGATATGTCTCAGAAACAAGGCAATGTTGCTCAATTAAAAAAAAGGGTGAGAAGAAGAAAGTAAAATCGAATGTGACATGGCACATAATCGAATGTGATGGTTCCGTTAAAAAAATTGATTCGAAGGTGCCGGTGTACAACCAGTTTAGGCTGAGGAGGAGCAGAATGACATGTTATTTCGGTGCTCAACCGAAAGCAGGTGCCCCGGGGACAGTCTAGGACAACCCAGTTGACTTGTGTGACGAGGAAGATGATTGAAAGTAATGGCTTGTAATGTCTAGTTGTTTTGGATGTTTTTTTTTTGTTTTTTATATGCCGCACATTTTGGTATTTTGAATAAAGTCGCGTATCGATTAAAGTCGCATATTGAATAAATTCGGTTAAAGTTGCACAAATACACAAAATCAATTAAAAAAAATACACAATTTTATTTAGTTTTAATTGCATCAACATCACATTACATTCTACAAAATCAACTCTATAGGTTATCACATCGAATTCCATCATATAAGATGAGCCATCATAAAAAGGAATGCATTCCAAGAGGTTGCTTTGAGTTTAATCTTGCTGCTCTGCCAACTGGCAAGTTTCACTTGACAGAGGAGCATGATCAAGCTCAAAAGAACCTCTTAGAGGTGCATTCCTTTTATCACATAAAAGAATGCATTCCAAGATGTTGCTTTGAATTTAATCTTACCGCCATGTCAACTGACAAGTTTCAATTGAGTGAGGAGCACAATCAAACTCAAAGGAACCTCTTAGAGGTGCATTCCCTTCCATGACACTCATCCTATACGAAGGAATTCGAAGTGATAACATATATAGCTGATTCTGCAGAATACATGTTGTTCTCTTAATCTTTTGACTTTTCAAAGAGGCTTGCAAATCACTACATTCAATATAAGATACTTCAATACCAACATCTTCAGCAAACAAACAACAATTAAACTTAAATTCCAACAAAATTAAGACAGTACATAATAATGATGCTACCTAAACATAATTTTCTGGCAGAATCAAACCGTTGAGAATATCTTCAGGCAATCTCAGCAATGTAGCTTCCAACTCAATCATTGGGAACATGCATTCCCGTTAATATCTGGAGAACACGCTCCTCACTAGTCATCGTCTGTCAGCATTATCTTTTGGCCCTGCAAATAACCAGGACGTGCATACTGAAGGTTGATGTAGGATCAAAAGTAAGTATTTTTTTTATCGTCTCCACAGGGACAAGTGCGATATTCTAAGCCGTTCAACAATCGATGTCGTTATGAGCTAGGGTTTCACGATTGTTTTGTTTCATGAACTATAATACTACAGAATTATAAAAGATATGAGAGTTAACAGGGAAATAACTATGCAAGGATTAAACTTCATCAACCTAATCATACGTATTCTCGGATTAGTATTGCGGATTCTAATTATCAATCGATATTATGACATATTGCTCGGCAACATCATTCGTGTCCAAATGATGTCGTGAGTTCTATTTATTCGTTCAGTCGTCGATTTCCCAAACTACTAAACGATTCAATAGTCGATTGTATCATTGTATAGTTGATTTCCCAAACTATTCAATGATACAAAAGCTTTGGATTCCAATAGTTAAAGTGATTATCAAAACCTAAATTCCATGTCTAGAACAAAAGATTTAACCTAGATTCAAAAAGTATTTTTCAATAACAATTCAAATCCATAAGATTAAAATGAAAAACAAGAACAACCTCAACATCAAAAGATAACTAAGACCAAACAACAACATAATCAAAGGGAATACATACTAATAGAGTTGATTACATTTAATCCCAACAAAAGAGTTTAGTTACACATTGTCATGGTAACCTTACAAGGAGAAAAGAAGAGATGAAATGAGCAAGCCATGATGTCTCAATAATCTTGGAAATCCCTTCAATCCTTGTGCTCCTTGCTCCTTAGGTTCTCTCTGATTTTCCCATGTTTTCTCTCCCTAAAGTGTCCTAGTAATAATCTCTGATATGATATGATATGATATGATATCTCCCTCCTGAAATGAACAAATCGGCTTTTATATGGCTTGTTCTGTCTCAACTCGCCTCGCGAGTAGAAACGCTCGCCATGGCGAGTAGTGGTTCTTTCACTAGTGGGTTTCTGCCACGTCAGCTTTGAGGAGATTTGGCCGCCTTAGCTTGCCTCGCGAGTAGTTTTGTTCACCATGGCGAACTCTGAACCTTTGCTCTCTGGAACTCCTCGCCATCTACTCGCCTTTTAGTTGCCATGGCGAGTTTACTCGCCTTCCACTCGCCATTGCGAGCTAGCCTTTGCACTTTTTCTTTGTTTTACTTCTTTACTTGGTGTCTTGAGTTCAGTTCCTGCACAAATGGGCAATTATCACTTTTCTCTCGGCTTTTCCCTAGATAACTTGTGAAACAAGTAACAAAAGTGCCTTAAATGTAACGTGAAATTAACTACTTTTTGGCACTTATCAAAGGTCTTCCACCCTTCTTGTGTCTACGGGGTTGAGTCCATGATTGATTTCGTTCATTTGATCCTTCAGATCCTTTAGCGTGATATTGACCCCGACCTTGAAGGAATGACAGTTTCCACCGTTGAAACGTACTTGAGCTTTGAACAGATGAGAGTCTATTGTTTCAGATCTACACCATAAGAAATTAAACAGTCAATGAAAAACTCATTCAAACATTTTATCAAACACTTGGAGTGCAAATTATACATAAAGCCTAAAAATCATAACTATAACATAAACATGCAAAAAATTTAACAAAATTAATCAACTTATATCTACTCTTAAAATGAATCATATACTATTACTTGTAAATTTACTAAAATAAAAAATAAAAAATAAATAGAAAAACACCATAATTTAAATTAACCTAGAACTCATAACTATAACATAAACATGCTAACATTTTAACAAAATTAATCAATTTACATCTACTCTAAAAATGAATCATCATATCTTACTTGTAAATCTCCTCAAAAACTAAAATTATAAAATTAGCAAAACAACAAAATTTAAATTAACCTAAAACTAAAATTATAAAAAACAGAAAAACAATAGCACTATGATAACTTATGAGAGATTGAATGATTTTGGTAGAGATTTTGAGAAAGATTTGATAATGAATGAGAGATAAGGAAAGAGTGAGTTCTGTCTGAATTTGTATCAGGATCGCATTGGTAGTTATCTGCCGATGGTTGCCGTGGCAGTTAACTACTGTCGGTTCTTTGCGCATCGACAGTTAACTGCCGCAGGGGCATTTGAGTCTTTTTGTGGTGTTTTTCAGCCTTCTATGATGTGTCAACAACAATTTCCAAGTTCTTCTATACCTTCATCCTTTCTGTTCCGTATTGTCGCAACGACAGGTAACGGCACTGTCGCGTCATTTTTCGGAGATCAAGGCTATTTGATTAGCTTTTGACTCATTAATTTTTTCACGACTGAACATTTAATTTTTTTAAGAAAAGGGGAAAAAAGTTCAAACTACCCCTTTGAAGAGATTTTGGGTTCGGGGGTTAGTTATATTTAGGGAAGGTGTTAGCACCCTAAATATCCATAGTATTCTATGGGAACCTCTTGATTTTATTTAACTTTTGTGCTATAACTTGCTTGCTTTTTTTTTGT
>Ga0228710_1000094_pt1 | contig 72875 bp, 38 predicted proteins | sample MedpolnodulmetaG_FD_177995 | JGI IMG/M metagenome (GOLD analysis project Ga0228710, IMG submission 177995) | Root nodule microbial communities from Medicago polymorpha collected in Santa Monica, California, United States - pink nodules | ecosystem: Host-associated > Plants > Roots > Nodule...
AATGTCTTGGTGGAGCGCATAAAATTTGTGCTGTGTGAATGGTTTAGTATTAAAAAGCACACACTAATCACATTTTGTATTATGAGTTCGAGTACCCTTCTATTTTCATAATTCATAGCTTCCAAAGGCAAATGTTTATAATTCATACCCGTTAAATAAAATCAGAACGCCTAACTTTTGAAAACATAGTGGTTGCTTGGTTAAGGCAAATGTTTTCAAAGGGTTTGGTCACAAGTTCCATTCTTATAATGTTGAAAGAAGTTTTTTTTATTTTTTTTAATACTTCATCTTCTACCTCCAGATGGGTCATAACGACCCGGTTAAAACCCATGCGACCCAAAACCTAAAAAAACATAACTTTAAGTAATTTTATCATCAAAAACTCATTTTAAACACATAATCATGAACAAAAGTAACATTTTTTTGCGATTTCAAGCAATGTTTTGTAACTTTAAGCACTCAAATTGAAATAAGTAAATTTAATTTCAACAAAAAATACCCAAAATTGTTGTTGACGTTTTGGAATCTATGGTAGGTTTATTGTGATGGATCTATAGCTTCATCTGCATTTTTATGTCATCGTTGTTGTTGTTTCTATGCAAATGTAATTACTTGTTATGTTTTTTTTTATTTTGTAATTTCTTTTTTATTTTTTAATAATTTTTTCGATTTTTTTCACATGAAGATGATGAATATATGATGAAGATGTTGAAGAGTGACATAGTGATTTGATAAAAATCTGGAAGAAAGAGAATATGGATAAATAAAGAAAGAGAAAGAAATATGAGAGAGATGAATGAGTGATAAAGAGGAAAGAGAATTGGAATAATAAGAAAAATCATGTGTAGAAGGTGTACCATAATAACATAGAGACCAAACAAATCTAACCGTTAAGATCTTGAAATAAACTTGTCTATGGTGGAACATATGAAGCAAGTAATCCATATTAGAATTTGTCTCAACATCTGACGTGTCATGACTTGAAATCTGATTGGCTGAATTATACGACTTCATCGAAGAAGTCAATTGCCCGACTTCTTCATAGAAGCTCCCATATATTAATCGATTATTAGCACTAGTCTTTGACTTAGATTTAATTACACAGTTCTATCAAACATGTTAGTCTAGAGATAGATGATTGTTAGGTTGTGATAATAGATTAGCATTTCACAAAACCTTCGAAGATTACGGGCTCACGTAAAAGATTAGGGGGTTGTAATCTTAGAAGAGGACTCTAAGTTAAGAGATTGATCGGAATTAATTTTGTTAATCATTATGAAACTAGAAGAACATTTATAGGGTATAGGTGCAATTTACCAAACAGTGACGATTAGAGGATTTGAAAGACCTGATCATATTTTTAAAAAATATATGACTTTGTTTACAATTTTCTATTTAGTTTACGATTGTTAAATGAAACCAATTGCCATGTGCAACCCCTCCCCCACTCCTAATTTTGTACATCCAACGTGATAACGATATTTCCAAGTAGAGATAACTTCGCGCCCATACGCAGATTCGTTAGATTGTGCACGTGATGCGTGAGTGTCTAGCTCTGACTTTAGATTCACTTATATGGTTTTCGCTTTACCCATTTGGATTGCTCGTTTTTTGGTTTCTAACTGGGTCAAACTTTATGTCCCTAGTCTTTTGCAATCTTTCTTTTTATCTAATCTAGTTAAGATGTTGCAGATCCATCTGCAACCTACTTGCTTTAAAAATATATATATCATTGCTGTAATGAATAATAGTCAAAGCAAAAGACAAGAATTGAAAATGGAAAATTCATCGAAAGTGCAAGTTCCACTATTCATGTTATTTCTACACAGCACATAACATTTGAAAATAGAAAATGTAAATGGACCAGTGGTGGAATTAAACTACAGGAAGAGTACATGTCAAATGTTCCAGTCTAATCTAAACTTACTTAATTTCATTACGACCGGATCAAAAGGCTAAAGTCAATGCGATCCGAATTATATACTTTTCATGATAATGCTATTTTTATGATGACAATAATAAAACAATACATAAACAACGTAACATGTTGCAAATGGCCTCTTTACCAGTCTTGTTCACTATTCTCATCTTCCTCTTCCATTTTCAACACTCATCATCATTCTCCCTCTCAGTTGAAAAATCCGAACAAGACATTATAGTCTCACCTAAAGGTACATTCACAGCAGGTTTCTATCCTGTTGGAGAAAATGCTTATTCCTTTGCTATATGGTTCACACAAAAACACAAAAATCTCAACAACGCTACCGTTGTTTGGATGGCAAATCGTGACCAACCAGTTAACGGAAAACGCTCAACACTTTCCCTTCTTAATACCGGCAACCTTGTATTAACCGACGCAGGGCTGTCCAATGTTTGGTCAACAGAGACAAACTCATCCAAATCACTTGAGTTGTTTTTGTACGAAACAGGAAACCTCGTTCTCCGTGAACAAAACACAAATGGATTCATTTTGTGGCAAAGCTTTGATTTCCCAACAGATACTCTCCTTCCTGATCAAAATTTGACTGGGTACATGAACCTTGTTTCATCGAAAAATGTCAACAACTATTCCTCTGGTTCCTACACGCTTTTTTACGATTACAAAAATAGTCTATGTCTTCGCTACAATGGCGCGCAAAGTTCAAGCCTTTATTGGAATGCTAATAGGTTCGCATACAATGGTAGGAGGGTAGCAACATTAAATCGCTTGGGAAACTTTGGTTCTTTTTATCCATTCCCTTTCAAAACAAGTGATTATGGAACAGTCCTACAAAGAAGATTGACGCTTGATATTGATGGTAATGTTCGAGTTTATAGCCAAAAACATGGGCAAGAGAATTGGTCGGTAACAGGGCAATTCCTCCAGCAACCTTGTCAGATACACGGGATTTGTGGACCTAATAGCGCTTGCAGTTATGATCCAAGAACTGGTAGAAAATGTTCGTGTCTTCCAGGTTATAGCATAATCAACAACCAGGACTGGTCTCAAGGATGCAAACCAAGCTTCAAATTTTCTTGCAACAAGACAAAGTCTCGTTTCATAGTCTTACCCCATGTTGAGTTTGACAACTTCAACAACCATGTATTCTACCAAAATTACACCTATAAACAATGTAAGCATTTGTGTTTACGATCGTGTGAATGCATAGCCTTCCAATTTCGCTATATTACGGAAGAGGGTTTCTCTTATTGTTACCCAAAGACGCAGTTATTAAACGTACGCCGTTCAACAGAGTTCGAAGGCTCAGTCTTTCTGCGATTGCCAATAAACAATACTGTTTTTTCGGAACAATGTGATAGCTTGGTTTGTTTGGGAAATAAAGGAGTAAAACAATTAGGAAGATCATACATCACTTCCAAAGAAAATGGATCAGTGAAGTTCTTGCTTTGGTTTGTGAGCAGCTTGGGCGGAATTGAGGTTTTCTGCTTCTTTCTAGTAGGGTGTATGTTATATAAGAAGAATAGGAAGCAATCTATTGTTAATATTCATGGGAATGATCTAGAGGTAGTTACAGGGTTTAGGAAATTCAGTTACTCTGAAATAAAACAAGCTACAAAAGGTTTTAGTCAAGAGATTGGAAGGGGAGCTGGAGGAACTGTGTATAAAGGTGTTTTATCTGATAATCGAGTTGCTGCGATAAAGCGATTGCATGATGCAAATCAAAGAGGGAGTGAGTTTCTTGCTGAAGTTAGCATCATTGGAAGGCTTAACCACATGAATTTGATTGGAATGTGGGGTTATTGTGCCGAGGGAAAACACAGATTGTTGGTTTATGAGTACATGGAAAAGGGTACTTTAGCTGATAATCTCTCATCAAATGAACTTGATTGGGGTAAAAGGTATAACATTGCTATTGGAACTGCAAAGGGACTTGCGTATTTACACGAAGAGTGTTTGGAGTGGATTTTGCATTGCGATATAAAGCCACAAAACATACTTGTTGACTCTGATTACCAACCTAAAGTAGCAGATTTTGGTTTGTCTAAGCTATTGAATAGGGATGACCTTGATAATTCAAATTTCTCGAGGATTCGAGGGACAAGAGGTTACATGGCACCTGAATGGGTTTTCAACATGCAAATTACTTCAAAAGTGGATGTTTATAGCTATGGAGTTGTGGTGTTGGAGATAATTACTGGAAAGGGTCCAAACAAAGATGAAGAAGACTTTTCTGATGAGAGCTTGGTAACATGGGTTAGGGAAAAAAGGAGAAAAGGATCTGAATTTGGTGGTTGGGTTGAGCAAATTGTTGACCCTACATTGGGATCAAATTATGATGCAAAGAGAATGGAAACTTTGGTAAATGTTGCTTTGGATTGTGTGGCTGAAGAGAAAGATGTTAGACCTACCATGAGTCAAGTTGTTGAGAGGCTCCCAAGTCATTAACATAACTATTGATGGCATGTATAATGAATAACCATCTCACCTGTTTACTATTATTCACCTGTTTCACTTCTTGTGTTTCAATTATTTTCTACTTGTAATTTGATTTAAGAAATTTAAGAATGTATGATTAGGATATTCATTTGTTTTTCCTTTCTCTGAAGTTAATTTAGTTTAATAATTAAGGAAATTATTGGTTTTGATGTAAAAAAAAATTGATTTTGTAAAATTGATTTTAGTCAAAAATGGATTGAATGTAAACTGATTTAAATTTAGATACACTAATGTAAAAATGAACATGAACAGTAAATTTGAAGTTAAAATAAACCGTAAAGGCAAAAGCTCCATAATCCATAAACTTCCTCATAACTTCCTATATTTGTTCTTGTGGGATCAATTCCTCACGACTCTGATCTTTTTAACTTGGTCAAAGAATAATGGGAATTTAAACATTGGAACACTAGCAAAACAGCTTCAAGAGCTGTTACATTTACGTGTTGGTTTGTGGGGTCAATTCACAATCCTGAAAGTATTCAAGAGCGTTACATTTAAGGGTAACTAGCCTAAAGTTGTGAACTGAAGAAACATGATGGTTTTTGATTTTGTAAAGAAAAAGATAAATGCAAAGTGTGGGAGATGAAAATTTTATTAATCTAGGGGTGAAAGTGGTCTTTATCGCTCCATGACTTGGCTTGGTCAACAAGTCTTTAATATTTGTAGGAATTCCATCTTTCTTGCACTAAGTTGATTAAGTAAACTACTATATATAGAAACATATATGAAACTGATACATGTGAGTTTGAAAAAAAGTGAAGCTACTAGTCACTGCAAATATCATCTTGTGAAAAAGTAGTGACTTCTGAAGTTATTGTTTTACCATCTCCATATATTGGACTTGCTGAGGTTCCTTGTCTCCACTAACCCATGTCAATCTCATCTGCAACGCCAATCATATTACTACTCATTTTACTATAACAAACTTCTAGGGCTAGTTTAAGGGAGGATAGGGCTCAAAAGAATAGTTATAAATGGTCGTCTGCAAATCCAATTGTGGCCACATCGGCCACATCTATATGTATTTTACCGCAATTTAAAGGTTTGCTGCTACTGCAACTTCAATATAAAACAAAACATATTGTGGGTGAGTGGTCATTCGTCGGTATATGTAGCATTTTTATACTACAAAATTATAAATATTCGGTATCATTTTATAGGTTGGTTTTGGCAGCATCAAAAATCAATCAAGAAGCAGCAGGCTTTTATTTAAAACCATGTATTTGAGAATATATGAAAAGATAAAATTTGAAACTTTGGTAGCAGAATATATGGTACTTCCTGATGTTGCAGTTGAATCTATGCTTGAGAGATGTCCATAAAGTGGATTGTTAGGATTAGAAAATCCCAAAGGAGTGGACCTTCCAACAAGGCAGGGGCTGAGAAACCAACCAGTAAAGAACACAAATTCTGTATCACTTCTTATGCTGATAACATGAAACTGTATTGAACCACTACAACTTGTCACAATGCATTTCCCAGTAAGCTCTTTCTTGCATTATACATAGCATTATTATTTCAAGATATATATAGTACTTTGCTATCGCACACATTACTTTGCTATCGCACGGGTCTGTTATAGTGTTGGTCATTTATATTATTTTGTCAGTGTACCATGAATTAATCTTTAAGGTATGTTAGAATATAGACAAATCAAGGACATAAATTTCTATACTAAAAGTAATTGTATAAAAACTTACAACATGAAAACTTGCAACAAAATCAACGGCGGACTTAGCAGTAAACTCATGGTTTATCTTTCCAAATCAACAATAGTTTTCTTGTCCGCCTCGGCGTTATCCTCCAACAAGACCTTGCATATCATCAGAAATCATATTCATGAGTTTGGAGCATTTCAACAACTTCACTCATGTTGGGTCTCATGTCTTTCTCTTCCTCAACACACTTTAAAGCAACCATTGTCAAAGTCTCCAATTTAACCATGTCATAATTTGATCCGAATGTAGGGTCTACTATTTGTTCCACCAAAGATTTCATTTCTGATATTTTCCTTCTTTTCTCTCTCACCCATGTTACCAAACTCTCATTATGAGTCTTTTCTCCATCTGTGATTAAAATACCCATCATTGCACTCTTCCCAGTAATCATCTCAAGCAGCACAACTCCATAGCTATAAACATCTACCTTGGAAGTGATTGGCAAGTTGAAAATCCATTCAGGTGCCATGTAACCTCTTGTTCCTCTCATCCTTGAGAAACTTGAATTATCAAAATTGTTCCTTTGTACTAACTTAGACAACCCAAAATCCGCTACCTTGGGTTGGTAATCGGAGTCAATTAGTATGTTTTGCGGCTTTATGTCACAATGCAAAATCCACTCCAAACATTCTTCATGTAAATAGGCAAGACACTTTGCAGTTCCGAGAGCAATTTTATACCTCTTACCCCAATTAAGTGCATTTGATGACAAATTATCGGCTAAAGAACCTTTTTCCATGTACTCAAAAACTAACAATCTGTGTTTTCCCTCTGCACAATACCCCCACATACCAATCAAATTCATGTGGTTAAGCCTTCCAATGACGCTAAGTTCAGCAAGAAATTCACTCTCTTCTTTGTTTGCTTCATGCAGTCTCTTTATAGCCACAAGTCTATTATCAGATAATAAACCCTTATACACAGTTCCTCCAGCACCCTTTCCAATCTCTTGACTAAAACATTTTGTTGCTTGTTTTAGTTCCGAGTAAGTGAATTTTTGAAATCCTGTACCTCCTGCAAGAAGGTAGCCTTGATTATCTCTAACAAAGTGCTCGCTATTCTTAAATAAGAAGAACCATATCATAAAGAAACATAGTGCCTCAATTACCCCTAAGCCAGATGCAAACCAAAGGATAATCTTCACTGATCCATTTTCTATGTCTTCAACGTATGATTTTTTTAGTTGTTCTACTCCATCATTTCTCGAACAAACCAAGCTACCATTTTTTATAACATTCGCATGAACAAAAACATTTTCTCTTTTTGGCAATCGCAAATAGATTGATCCTTGAAAATTCGGTGAACTGAACCCATTTCGTAATTGTGACTTAGGATAGCAATAAAAAACACCTTCATCATTAACCAAACGATATTGGAAAGCTATGCATTGACACATTCGCAAGCAAAAAAGCTTACATTGTTTATAGGTATAATTTGCTTGGTGCAAATAATCGTATCCATAAAAATCAACATGGGGTAAGCGTTGGAAGCGAGTCTTTGACTCTGTTTTGTTGTTGCATGAAAGTTGGAAGCTTGGTTTGCACCCTTGAGACCAATCTTGATTATTGATCCTGTTATAACCAGGAAGACACACACACTTTCTTCCAGTTCTTGGATTGTTAATGGAATAGCTATTCGGTCCACAAATTCCATGTATTTTTAAAGGTTGTTGGTGGAATTGCCCTGAAATCGACCACTTCTCTTGTCCATGTTTTCGACTATAAGCACGAACATTACCATCAAAATCAAGGGTCAATCTTCGTTGCAGAACTGTCCCATAATCACTTGTCTTTAAAGTGAAATCATCAGAAGAACTAAAGTTACCTAAAACATCTAGTTTTGCCACCCTGCTACTGTTGTTTGAGGATCTACTAGCATCCCAACTAACGAGCCAAGGACTAGGCCAATAAATACTTGAAACTTGAGGGCCATCGTAGAGCAGACGCAGGAGATTGTCATTATCGAAAAAAAGTTTGTAGAAGCCCGAGGAATATTTGTTGTCACTTTTGGAGGAAACAAGGTTCATGTGCCTTGTGAAACTTTGATCAGGAAGGAGGGTATCTGTTGGGAAATCAAAGCTTTGCCACAAAACGAAACCAATTTTGTTGTGCTCTTTGAGGACGAGATTTCCTGTATCGTACAAAATCAACTCAAGTGGTTTGGATGAGTTAGTGTTTGTGGACCAAACATCAAAATGTCCCGCGTCAGTTAATACAAGGTTGCCAGTTTTGAGAAGGGAAATTTTTGAGCATTTTCCGTTAACAGGTTGGTCACGATTTGCCATCCAAACAACGGTAGCATTGGCGAGGCTTTTGTGTTTTGGAGTGAACCATATGGCGAAGGAATAAGCATTTTCACCTACGGGATAAAAGCCCGCGGTGAATGTGCCTTTTGGTGACATTATAATGTCTTCTTCGTGTTTTTCAACCGAGAGAGCGAATGATGATGAGTGTTGAAAATGTAAGAGGAAGATAAGAATAGAAAAGAAGATTAGTGAAGAAGCCATTCAAATAATGCTAGCTTGTTGATGTATTGTTTTGTTATTGTCATCTTATAAATACAGTATAGTCATAAAAAAGTATAGGTCAGGACCAAAATTGGTATTGACCCAATTTATTTTTTTTGTAGGTACAATATTGACCAAGCCTTTTAATCCGGTTGTAAATTACAAGGAAACAACTTGAAATAGATGTGTTTGTGGAAGACATTGAATGAGCCATCTTAGTCGAATAGAAGGAAATCGAAGGTACGTTGTTTGTAAACCCTACTTCAGATATGATAAAGTGTCTTATGCCCTTGTTCATAAAAGCTTATATCAATGTTAAGACGTTTATAGCCAAGTCTTTGTAAATAGTGGGGCAGCCCTAAACATTATGTCACTTAAGACCTTGATTAAGTTGGGAAAAAAAAATATAGCGAATGAAATATATCGACTAGAGAATGAAAAGATTTAGTAGAAACATAATTGGTAACTCATTATTATGAGATATTATCCTATCTATCTATTAACTAACTATATATATCTATTAAAAAAATTCCAGTTGATTTTCCAATTTTGCCCTTCTTAGGGGCAATTTAGTAATCTGATAATGGTTTGAAGGTTGATGGTGCCAACTCACTAGCCGAAGATTAGGGGTATATATTATTATTCATTGTTATTTTTCCCCTTCTCTCCCTCAGTAGCGTTTCTCCCTTTTCTCCTTCAACCCACCATCATATGTAACTCTCATTCAACCCATTTTCTTCATCAGAGAGCTTAGTCACCAAAGTCTACTGTTTCACCTTCATCTTCATCGGAGGTAAGTTTGTGGTTATTCATTGTTTTCAACTTTTTTTTGTTTTGTTTTGAAACCATGCATGGCTTGCTATGCCTTATTGAATGTTTTTCCTGCATTTCAGGCTGAGGAAGCTTTGAATCAAGGTGCGTTTTTCTAAGAACAAAGACGCCATGGATAAAGCTTGAAGCTATAGAAATGAAGAAAAAGAGTGTATTATTCATTAGCAGAAAACGGTTACAAGAGTAGCTTATATCGAAGCTTAGAGTGACACCTCATCACAAACTACTTCTAACAAACTACATGAAATGTAAATGCGAAGGAAATGAAATTGAAATTACAATGTCAAAACCTAACTTGCGTATCAAGTAACTTTCATGTTATCCTTATCATGTGCCTGCAACTTTATCTCTTGTTTTGCTCTAATACTCCCCCACATGCTGGAGGCTGGAATATATCAATCAACCCTAGCTTGTAATACACTCATAAAACTGGCGTGGGCTTGAAACTTTTGTAAAAACATCAACAGTTTGATTGTGTGAGGAAATGGGTAACAATCTCATAACTCCAGCTTGTAATTTTTCACGAACCAAATGACAATCAATGTCAAGATGCTTTGTGCACTCATGGAATACGGGATTGGCTGAAATGTGAAAAGGACTTTGGTTATCACAGTAAAGCACTGGTAATCGTGAAGGTGATTGCTGCAAATCATGAAGGAGAAAGCACATCCATTGTAATTCACGAGTTGCTGAAGCTAGAGCTCTATATTCAGCTTCTGCAGAAGAACAAGAGATAGTGTTTTGTTTCTTTGATTTCCAGGACACTAGAGATTTCCCAACAAAGAAGCAATACCCAGAAATGGATTTTCTAGTGTCTATGCACCCTCCCCAATCAGCATCACTGAAACCAAACAGTTTTAAATCAGATGATTGGGGAAAAAATAAGCCACGACCAGGTGATCTCTTAAAGTATCAGAGTACTCTAATTGCAGCTTGATAATGAGTGACTGTGGGAGAAGCCATAAATTGACTGAGCTGCTGTGTAGCATAAGCAATGTCTGGTCTGGTAGTTATGAGGTATAACAATCTACCTACCAACCTTCTGTAAGCAGCAACATTATGATAAACTAAGCCTCCATCTAGATGTAAACGTGAAGAGGGATCAAGAGGTGTACTAACAGGCTTCAACTGGTAAGCTTAGCATCTGCTAAAAGTTCCAGACAATATTTCCTTTGACATAGGGAAATACCTTTAGAAGAACGTGCCACTTCAATTGCAAGGAAGAATTTAAGTTGGCCAAGATTCTTGATTCTAAAGGTTTGATCTAAAGCCAATTTTAGTTCATCAAACTCAGTAAGAGATGTACCAGCAAGTATTATATCATCTACATACACAAGAAGTGCAGTGAAAGAGGAAGCAATGGATTTGATGAATAAAGTATGATCAGAGGTAGCTTGTACAAAACCTTGTGCATAGAGAAATTGAGTGAGCTTCTCAAACCACTGCCTACTAGCTTGCTTATGTCGATATAGAGATTTAAGAAGCTTGCAAACTTGTCCAGGTTTGGGAGAAGTTACTCCTTGAGGCACCCTCATGTACACAGTTTCATGTAGATCACCATGAAGGAAAGCGTTATTTACATCTAGTTGGTGAAGATGCCAGCCATGTATGGATGCAAGGGCTTAAAGTACTCTAATAGTAGACATTTTTGCAACAGGAGAAAATGTTTCAAAGTAATTTAAACCTTCAGTTTGAGTATAACCTTGTGCCACAAGCCTTGCTTTGAATCTTTCAACAATGCCATCAATATGTCTCTTAATTTTGTACACCCATTTATTACCAATAGCAACAACATCAGATGGTAATTCTACAAACTCCCAAGTATTGTTGGCATTGAGTGCTTCAATTTCAGTCTGCATAACAACTAATCACCTAGAATCCTGACTAGCAAGATGAAAAGTGGAAGGTTCTATGTCATGGGAAATAGAGAGAGCATAGGCTTGATGTCGTTGAGTAAGTTGAGAGTAGGACACATAATTTTTCATAGGATAAGCAAGAGAGTGACAAACATAGTCTTGCAAGCGTGATGGGGTTTTGCTAATTCTTTGTGATTTTCTAAGAGGTGTAGACTCAACATCTTCATTAGCATTATTAGATTGTTCAGTGTCATCAGTGACAACATCATCTTCAGAGATATCCTCAGAAGGAGTATCTTGAACACAAACTTCTGTATCATTGAGTAGCTTGGCAGACAAGTCATGTCTGCTATCTATGTAAATATGAGTATTTGGAACATGATTCAGAGATAAAGAATGAAATGGGAATTCTAAATCAAAGAACTTCACATTTCTGGACACAAAAACTTCAAAGTTGTGAACATCGACCAAAATGTAACCCTTCATTCCTGATTTGTAACCTAGAAAAGCACATTTCTTTTCTCTAGGATCAAACTTATGTTTGTTAATAGGTAAAGTAGAAGCATAGCTCAAGCAGCCAAACACCTTAAGCTGACTCAAATCAGGTATTTGACCATATAAAACTTCATGAGATGACCTAGTTTGCAGTATTTTAGTTGGGATTCTATTTAAAAGAAAAATTGCATGTAACACAGCATAAGACCAAAACTTCTTAGGTAACTTTGACTGAAACATTAAGGCTCTACTAATGTTCAGTATGTGTTGTTGTCTTCTTTCTACCCTTCCATTTTGGTGTGGTGTATACACACATCTTCTTTGATGTAAGATACCTCTTTCAGCATAGAATTCTTGCATAAGAAATCCAGGTCCATTAACACTCCTAATGGATTTTACCTTCTTTTCAAACTGGTTTTCCACCATATAAACAAAACTTTTGATCTTTTCAGAAGCTTCTGATTTGGTCTTCATCATAACAACCCAAACATGTCTACTATAATCATCCAAAATGGTTAGAAAGTATCTAAAACCATGAACAAAATCAGTAGAAAAAGGGCCCCAAATGTCAACATGCACAAGATCAAACATAGCATGCGCATTATTCTTACTGATACAAAAGGGTAGTTTTCTTTGTCTGGATATTTGACATATGTCACAAGCAATATGATCACTTACTGAAATGTAACTATACAACTTATTCATACATTGAATTCTATCATGAGATAGATGCCCAAGTCTAAGATGCCATAAAATTCCAAGAGGCACTGCACTAGTAGACTTATTATTAGAAATAGAAATACTTGAAATTTTGGCTTGCTTTGTTTTCTCTGTTTTCTTCTCAGCCTTCAAGTAATAGAGTCCATCTCTTTCTTCAGCCAAACCAATCTTCCTCATATCCTTTTTTTCCTGTATAATGCATAGATTAGCCTCAAAATTCACAATGCAATCTTGTTCTTTGCACATTTTTGAGACAGGTATAAGATTGACAGCAAATGCTGGCAAATATAGCACATCATGAATGTGTAAAGAATCAGACAACTTCACATTTCCTCTGTGATAAGCTTCCACAATACTCTTGTTAGGTAAAGTAACACTAATAGGTTTGATTTCACTATAACTAGTGAACCAGCTCAAATCATGACAAGTATGGTGTGTTGCACCAGTATCAACTATCCAACTACTATCATCAATTTTTCAAATAGCATTGTTGATAAAGAGTTTACCTCAATTATTTGCACCTGAGCTATTGGTCTTCGTCATGTTTGCTGAACCTTTAGCTTCAACATTGCTCCTTTCCAATAGTGCAATCAAATTTTGATATTGATCCTTAGTTAACATCATTCCATTTTCATCATTTTTCCCAGTAGAAGTGCTTCCCTTGGACTCAGCATTTTCACAATCCACAAAATTAGCATTGGCAAAAGAATTTCCTCCTCCTCCTCTTCCCTAATTAGGAGGGTAACCATGTTTCTTATAACATGTTTCAACTGTGTGATTTGTTATATTACAGAAACTGCACACTCTGGTATTTCCTCTTCCTCTTCCTTGAAATGAATTTCCTCTACCTCTTCCAAATTGCCTCTGACCATCCATGACATTAACTAAGCCATAAGTTGTATCATCCACAGAGATAGTTGGTGATGATACTACATTATATTGCATCTTCCTTTCTTGATGCATAACCATGGAGAAAACTCTATTTATCTGAGGTAAAGGATCCATCAATAAAACTTGTGATGTCACCCCTTGATAATCTTCATTTAGTCCCCCATCAGAAACTTGATGATTCTATCTTCTGCTCTAAAAGCTTTGTTATTCCTCATAACTAAACAAGAACAGGGAATTGGACATGTACATTGAGGCATAGGCCTATACTGATCCAATTCCTCCGATAAACCTCTCAATTCTGTGAAAAATTCAGTGATTTTATTGCTTCCTTGTTTCAAATTTGCAATTTCTTCTTGCAATTGAGCTACTCTGATTCTATCTCCTCTCATGAATCTATCTTTTAGGTCATTCCACATATCAACAACATTTTCTATAAACACTACACTTTGCGCAATTGAAGGTGAAATAGAATTGATTATCCAAGTATGAACAAGATTATTGCACCTTTCCCAAGTTGCATAATTCAGACCATCTTCTTCTGGTATAGGTATGGATCCATCAACGAACTCGAATTTGTTCTTCATAGCAAGAGCTCTTCACATCTTCATGGACCACGAATGATAATTTTCACCAGTTAACTGCGGCGTAACCGTAACTGTTGAAGAATTATCTGAAGAATGAACATAGTATGGATCAAGACTTTGATCTTGATTCTGATTGTTGTTTCGCACCATAGTGTATCAAGAATTCGATCAGAAAACGAAAGGAAATTCAGGAACACAGAAAAACAAGAGAAAATCTGTTCAAGTAAGAACAGAGAAATAAAAAAAAACGCAAAATTATGCGAATTGATGAAGTGAAAAGAGAAGAACAAACGAAGAAGATGAATGGATCAATAGTTCAATCTTCATTGTGTGGAAGCAGAGTAAGATGAACTTGCTCTGATACCATCTAAGAACAAAGACGCCATGGATAAAGCTTGAAGCTATAGAAAAGAAGAAACAAAGTGTATTATTCATTAACAGAAAACGGTTACAAGAGTAGCTTATATAGAAGCTTAGATTGACACCTCATCACAAACTACTTCTAACAAACTACATGAAATGTAAATGCGAAGGAAATGAAATTGAAATTACAGTGTCAAAACCTAACTTGCGTATCAAGTAACTTCCATGTTATCCTTATCATGTGCCTGCAACTTTATCTCTTCAATGTTTTTCTCTAATAGTTTTCTTCCTTCTTCTTCTTTTGATTTCGTTTTTATGTTAAATGTTTGATTTCTGTCTTTTCCGATTTTAGGTTCTGGGGTTATTTTGAATGAGATGTTTGTCCGTTTGGGTTTTTTTTGGGTGATTATTCTCCATGTTTCTAAAAAGATGTTGTTTTGATCTTATGGGTTTTAGTTATGTATTTTTTTTTTATTGTTGCTGGAATTTTGAAAAGGTTTTTTTTTATTCTTACTGGAATTTTGCAAATGCATTGCTGCTGATTTGTTCAACCCACAAGATGTTTGTATAATTGCCTGAACTAAGGTGTGCTTCATGACTTTCTCATCCCTTATTTTCTTGACTCTTTTTCCTCTTTTTTACTGACAAATGTTGATTAGTGTTGTGTAATATGTATGGTTATTGGTGATAATTATGTTTTAGTGGTTTGACTAATTTGGTTATTGTTGGATGTGATAGATATTTTAGGAAGTGTACTAAAAATGCATCGAAGTAATAAAATAAGTTCGTATCCATGAGGACTGTGTTAATCTCAATTTAGCAATAATGTTATTTTCTAGGATGTGTAAATTCTATAAGTGCCCGAGGCAGTAGGTTTATGTGCATAAAAAGTAAATAAACAGAAAATAAGATTGTTTTGGAAAAGATAAGGAGAGATGAGACTAGGTCTTTTTAATCATCTAGTTCCCCTAATTGATATACTGCACCTATTTCTCACGAATGATTCTCTAGTTTCACGATGGTTAACAAAATAGCCCTAATCAATCCCTTGATTTATGACCCTCTTCTCCAATTACAGCCCCTAATTTCTTAGGTGATCTAATATTCTTTGTAGGTTTTAAGAACGTTAACTTAATATCACAAATAAACGATTATCCATTCCTAAACTAACCATATTTATTTGAACAATTCAATTAGTCTAAGTTGAAAGCTATGGTTAGTAGTCATTCATTCTCACGAAATCATGTTTATATTTGATCCAGATATAAAAAGGTTGAATTGAATAAAAACTAGATTGCCGTTCACAATAGATAGAGTTTCACAGCAACATGTTTCAACTAGGGTTACACATAATCATCTCAGACCCAATCAAAGGAAATTAGCTAGACATAATCAAAGCAATAAACAACATAGTGAAGGGAAATAAACCGATAGAGTTCCGTTGTCGGCGTTGCTCCTCAAATTAATTCCAATCGCTGCTCTTGAGTTCTCATGTATGGTGATGCTCCTTTTGTTACTTACTGTGCCTAGCGTTTTTCTTCTCTCCCCAAATCGTGATTCACCAGCTGCGTTTCTTTCCCAAGCCGTGATCTCCCAGCCTCCAAAACGTGAATGCACGTTACTATGCTGCTTCTTGCTTTTATAGCCTTATTATGTAACCTAACTTCTCAATTACAATCAGCATGTTACGTTTTCTCTTTTCTTTTTGCTCAAGCCACATATTTCCTGTTTTTTTATTACAATGACCCGTGATAACACCTAGCCCACTTGTTTCTTCTTTCCACACCTTCCATTTTGTGACATTCTTTTGTTTCCTTTCATTAAATTCTCACTTTGCCCACCATATGTTAGTAACAATGCATTGTTTGATTCAATAAATAAAAAAGGACAATTTATTCAAAATTACTCTATATTAAAAACTAAAATAATAAAAATAAACTAAAAACTTAATTAAAATATTCTAAAAATAGTGAATGACTGACTGTAAGGATGTGAAAACAAAAACAGGTTTCTTGTGCTAGGATCTCTGGCCCAAGTTTTTCCCTTTCAATTAAGGGAAGGAACTTTCCATCTATTGCTTTGCAGCCAAAAGGACGTCGATTTCATGTTACATGCGCGGTAAGATTTTAAGCCATAAATCTTTATAGAGTTTTATAATTGATTTTGATATGTTTGAATGTTGTCGTGTAAAATTGATCTTAACATGTTTGGATGTTGTTGTGTAAAATTGATTTTGACATGTTTAGTTGTTGTCGTGTAAAATTGATTTTGACAGATTTGGTTGTTGTTGAATAAATTTGATTTTGCATCTAGATTAATATTGATTCTAACTTGAAGCTAAAATTTGGAGCTTTTGCCTCTACAATTGAATTTTAGGCTCAAATTTATTGTTTAACCCACTTTTACATGAATGCATATAAACATAAATCACTTTACATTCAACACATTTTTAATGACAATCAATTTTACAACATCAGTTTATTCAAAATCATTTTTATCACCGCAGAAGCAACCAAACACTTAGTTTTATCATCTCTATTTCTTTCTTTGAGAATCTTTATGCTTAGCCTGGGTTTTGGATTGTGGAGAGTTCATAGTTCGTCTTTAGTTTCTGGTAATGAAAGTCTGTAGTTGTTCCAAGCTATCTGCACTACAAAATCTCCTGTTTTGTTGTTATCTGTTCAAGATTTTCATTTCTGTTGGAGTTATCAATGATGCCTTATGGTTATAATAATTATTATTGATTATGTGCTTAGAATTGCAGAGAACTAAAACAAAATTATTGGACAGTTCTAATGTGGACTGATGCTGAACTTTTGTGATATTTAAGATGATATAACAAGAATTGACTTTAATTTTGTGCAGGCTAAACCAGAGACTGTGCAGAAGGTGTGTGACATAGTCAAGAAACAATTGGCCCTGTCAGAAGATTCAACTGTTACTGGAGAGTCTAAATTTACCGCACTCGGAGCTGATTCTCTTGACACGGTATATTTATATTTATTATCTACTAATTACTGTAGTGGAAAATTGCAAATTTGCAATACTTAATCATTCAAACAAAATTAACTTTTCAGTTTTTGCTATTGTTGATTGTATTTATTAGCCGCTTGATATTTGAACTATACATACACATGTCTTGATGTTAATTAGATATTTTTTTCCCTTCGTGTTATTTTTGTCTCTCTTCTCATGATTTGTTGGAGCAAGAGGTTTTTTACAATGAGAGTGTCGATGCATTGTATAAAAAACAAGCGCTTCTAAGCCCTCATATTTGATCGTGGCGTGAATTTCCATAATTTCTACAAACACTTTCAGTTAATTAGTTATTTTATCTTTTTATTTTGCTTCTAATTTAGTTATACTGATTTGCTTAGTCTAACTAATCAGGACTCTTGACATTCAAATTTAAAATAGAATGATCTTTGATGTGAAGAGACAAGCATATTTAATTTAATGAAAAAGACTATATCAGTGCTAAATTCCCATAATCTTTCAGGTTTGATGAAGATGTGGCTCTTTGAAGTTTTATTGAAATTTGTCGAGATTAAGTTGGATCAAACATGGGGCCTTAAACAAAATTATATTTCTCTGCAACGATAAATGTTTGCTGAATTCATAGAGACAACTTGATGAATTTTGTACTATCATGAAAAATGTTTTTATATGTCACTGTGTGTGTGTGAAGTATTTGAGGCCCATTATCATTGTTTTTATATGTCATACTCCTGCCATGAGTTAGACGTATTTGGGTTGGTCTAAATGGGTTGCTTTCAACTCCTGCAGTATCTGCTGTATACGTGAAAGAGTTGGGGTTGATGTAAGTAGTGTCTTCTGTAATTTACTTCTCTTTATTCTTCCTTCTCTCTTTGTATAGTTTTTTTTTTTTTTTTTTTTTGGTAGTTTTTAGCCTTACAAGCAAAGGTAACATTTTTTCTCCTGAATTAGAGAAAAATAGTGGATTAAACAAATGTTATTTACAGGGATCCAGGGCAACAGGAGCATTTATACTGACAACAAGTCACAACCCTGGCGGTCCTAATGAGGTGAGTACTGCTGTGTTTTATTCTTAATCATATTTGGAGGAATACATTTTATCAGTGATTATGATGATATCTGGTATAATGATTTCATTTGTGACTCTCACACATTCTATTCATATCTATTTTTTCTTCATATCAGTTTATGATTAAACATATGTATTCTTCCTTCATATCTAGCTTGGACGATGAAATGAAAAGTTATAATACCGGTTTACTCTTTTCAAATTCCCCATAAACTTTCAAAAGGCCTAACGGTAGTTAGTGGGTCTTAGATGATAACAATTTGTTTAGTATGATTATGATCTGATTGGTATGTTAAGACTAAATGGGAAGATATGCTGAGAAAGCGAAGTCTTCAGTGCCTAGCTTGATTTGGTCTGACGTTGAAATCTTGTGTTCATGTGGTCACAAAAACATTACTTAGTCCCTCCGTCAAAACAAAAAACAAAAATGCAGATAAGCTTATTGCTGTGGTGAATCACATTTCAGTTTTGGATAATTGAAAATGATTCTGAAATTGAACATAGGAGATATCAATTTATTCTGGATATCAATTAGACATAACATGAAGTTAAAAAAGTTATATTTAGTGTTATAAATCTCCAGCTATAATGGGTTTAGGAAACAATTGGACCCACTATTGATCTAATGCAAGTAGTTTTACTTTTCATTTGGAAGAGAGGCTTAATCCGTGACTCAAACCCATGATCTCTTAGTCATACTGCTGCAACTTCAATCTTTGTGTTATGGCTCCACTTCACTTCACATAATCCAACTTAATAAGATGAATATTTTCAAAGGTATGTGTTGAGTAGTTGGATGTTAGGCTAGGTTAAATAAATAAAATCAATGACCTGATTCAGATGCAAAATTTTTGTATGATATTATATTGAGATCTTGAGGTATTGGGGTGTGTTTTTGATTACGTGTTTTTTTTTGTACAATGCTGAGCTTTCAGCATATCTACTTGGCCTAGGGAGTGGGCAGCTTCTGGTGCAAAGTCAGGAAGATGTTTATGTTAATGTATTTCCCAAAGGCTATTTAACCTTGGAGGCATTTGGTGATTAATTTTCTGCAGAATTCTTGTTGTATGGTCTCTATCCTTTAATTGCTTAATTTCTGCTCTATAGAGTGGTTATTGCTACACTCCGCTTATTCTCATGTACAAGTGGCTGGTTTTGTTTTTGTTTTGATTTTATTAGCCGATGGTAAGATTTGTTTCTTTTGATCAAATTTAGGTAGACTTTTTGTTGTTATTGTGTTTGATTTCCATGGAATTTAAATTTCTAATTCAATTTACAATAGAAACTATTTGTTCTGTGAAATATTTTAACACTCAAGTGTTCATATGAAAGATTGCAGGTAAAGAGCTCAATGGACATTGACCGACTTCTAAACATTTTACTACAGTTCCGTACTTACTTTGCTCTGAAATCTTAACAGATTCGATATGCCTATGAGTTGCTGACAAATCCTTTATGGAAAAGAGACTGACTTATTTGGCATTGATGAACAACTTGTGAGTACTTTTGCATTACTTAAAACTTGAGTTTGTTCTTTACAATTTGTTCCAAGAGTGTGTGTTTCGTTCTTGATATATTGTCGACTCAAATTTTTCTCAACTAAATAAATTTTTTTTTTTTATGCTAGCATATCATTGAGTGTGCCATCAAGCGTTATGCTGGAAAAAGCATTTCAGAATTGGACCTCCCTTTACTACACACCCCTTCCTCTGGTTAGTCAATCCCTTCATCATAAATGACAGGAATTGTTTGTTGAATGTTCTTAAAGGATTTGTGACATGGAAATATTTTGATGCATACAATATTTATTACCTCTCAGAGTCTATTGATCATTCTACTAAAGTCCTTACTGCAAGTGATTTCAACCCTATATTTCCAGATTCAAAGCCATGGCTAATTCAGGTATGTACAGTGTAGGATATGCTGATATATTGCAACTAATGATATCCATTTGTGAAATTGTATTGATTGTCTTCAAATTATGGCTATGCCTAGCCGATTTCAAAAATCTAGACCATGGGGGTGAGGGAGGTAAAGAGCTCAATGGACATTTACTGACTTCTAAACATTTTAATGAATAAAAAATCAGTTCACTTACAAACTATTAGGTTGTTGATTTCCAAAGCTTACCACTCTTGCCATGTTTATAACTCTTGATTCCTCCCTTTATCATTGGTGTAGTCTTCTTCATCTACATTTGTGGGGAAACTGCAATCATACATATGTCACTTCTCACAGATTTCTTCAACTTCTTTTTTCATTGAAATATGTTGGAATTGTTACTAACCTAATTTCTGGGCAGGTATAGCTAGGATAAGTCATTGTAATCTCTTACTCCATTGAATTAATTTTAAGTTAGTTCTAATATGCACTCATGGTGAAAATATGATGTGTTGATACTTGATAAGCCTTTTTCGCACATACTGTTTTGTTATTCATAACTGTCTATTTACCCTCTCATATCTCTAACATTAAAACAAAAATGGGTGCATGGAAGCATTGCCGGTTCGCTCCTGGGATGTAGTCTAGCTTTTGGAATGTTCAACAACAACCATGACAATTTTAAGGCCTCCCATAATAGTGCAAGTGGGCAACCAGCCAATATATATTTTATTATGTAATTTATTTATGTTGTGTGTCTTTATTTTAATAAGACCATTTTTTAATAAAAATGATGATTAGTTTCATTTCATGTACTATGTTTGCAGGACAATAGCAGTGGGCATTGGATAGTAGTCATTACAAAATCAATTATCTATGTTGATAATGCAGAAGACATTAAAATATGTAAGGTTAAGAGAAAAGGATAAATTGAAGTGAGAGTTCTATTATGTTTACATATATAGAATAGTAAAAGCGATATTCCATATTGAGTCACACTATCAACTTTGCTCTACCAATTTGACATGAAACTGTCAAATGTAGAAAACCATGAAGAGTTAGTTTTCTTAACTATTTGTAACTGTGTTTAATGGAAAAGATCTTTGTAATAGTAATTGTGTTTAATGGACTAGATCTTTGTAATAGATTAGAGGGCTTTAGAAATATTTGATTGTTCTCTAGGAAATTGGTAATATTTGTTGAGGTGATGAGTTAGGTAAGCATTGGAAAAAAATCTTGATCACTCATCCAAAAAAATGTACCAATTGTTTTTTTGTTTGTTTGTTTATTACGCGGTTAAAAAAATGCTAACAAATAACCCAGACACATGCAAACCAAATAACCTTCAAGAATGAATAAGATGATCGCGACATGCCCGCCAAATAACTAAACTGAATAAAGTGGTCACGAATCACATAGGAAGAAACCGAAGAAATTTGAAGCCACTGAAATGTTTATGTTTTGTTAATTAATTTGTTCAAGTGTGAAGGATACTTCTATTTCTTTACGTTGAAGTCCAATTAAAAAATGTATTTTGCTTGCTATTCTCTCCTTTTTTGTTTATAAGCCTGATAGTTTAATGTTTTAGTTGCGACTCAAATTCAAATACTAAGCAATAAACAATTTTTTTAAAATATAACTTATTCAAACATATCATGTATGTAAGGATATAATCGGCGAATCTATTTGTTCTCTCCTTTTTAATTTATAAACCTATAAATTTGACAATTTATCGTATTAATAGCAACTCAAGTTCAAATAATAATAAGCTTTAGTAGTAAACAAATTTTTTTTAAATACAACTCATTCAATCATATAACAGAATTTTAAAAAAATATTTAACCCGTGCTCTCGACATTGTTTCAGAGAGGCTTTGTACTGGCCAGGATATGTGAGTTTGAAGCTGATCTTGGTTGGTATTATCAAGCCTGCACCAGTGGCGAAGCCAGAAATTTTATAGAGCCTGGGCAAAAAATTTATCGCAAAACGTTACTTTCTTCCTGCGAATAATTTCACATTTCCTGCGGATAATTTCACATTTTCTACAAATATCCGCAGGAAAAGCTAAAAGTCCTAGTAATGGCTGGGCTTGCAACAAAGGAAGTTGGAGCTGAGCCTGGGCTAGTGCCCAGGCTAGCTGGGGGGTGGCTCCGCCCCTGGCCTGCACCAAGTGTGCGTTGAGGTTTACCACTGCGGCTGGGACTATCTACTGTGACAAATGCAAAATGCCCTGAAATGTTGTTCCTAGGTAAGAAGCTATAGTACGGTTTATATACATACTATTTGTTTGGTTGTTTTTTACAATATTGCTAATTGAGGAGTTTAAATTTGGCGGGTTTAAGGTTCACGTTCAAGTGATCGACAACACTGGATCAACTACGTTTATTTTGTTTGATCAAGTTGTTTCTTAGTTTCTAGAAAGAGGTGTTCAAGACTTGCTCTATGCAATGCAGAATATATGCGCTTTTGTTTTGAATCGCACATACGCATACTATGATACATTGCTTACTCACTTGCCAACTTGCTAATAATTTTGTATATGGGTTGTGACATTTAAGGTGGAAGTCAGTGATGCCAATTTATTTCGCAATTCATCTTAATTATTATGATGTTTTCCTGATCTCATGAACAAAATATATGCTCTTTTCATGAATCAAGACTTGGTAAGGCTTTTATAAATATTTTGATAAAAATTTATAATGTTTGTGCAATATTCCTTAATTTGTTCATTTTTCCTTTGGAACAATTTTTACAAGATACGTTATTTAACCCGTGCTATAGGAAATATTTATTGGCACCAAAGGAAATTTCATTCATGTGTTAAATAGATGGTAGCACAAAGACTAACTACCTAGCTAATTCCAAAAGGAGAAAGTACATTAAGCGGTCTTTCTTCATTGTTCCACAGACACTTTAGTATAAAATTTAATCCCTTGATTGATGGCCACTTTGCAAATAATCTTCCAGATGACTCCCTTCGTCTCGAAATAACTGAGCTAGTTGATTGTTTCATATATGTCAATGCATAATTTTGATCGTTAATATCTTTAATTACTTATTAGTAAAAAAAAAAAATTAAAAATAGTATTCAAGACAAATCTATATCTTATATGCTATTGTTTACTGTGGACAATAGTAAAAAAATATAATTAAAATATATTAGGTGAATAATGCATATTGTCAAACAAGATCAATCATTTTAAGATGGAGAGTACCTATAGACTAAAATAAGTATTTTTTTTAAACAAAACTAAAATAAATATATTACTGATTCGTTTTTTGTTTTTTTTTTTCTGTTTATATTCCCGGACCCTGCGTATGCGGGAGCTTCAGTGCACTGGGTTGCCCTTTTTTATTGAGTAATTTGTTATTAACTTCACCATTTATTCAATGAGATGGAGACATTGAGCAAAAGTCTTCACTCCTACACGGCACATCACATTCCAACAATGAGGAAAAAGTTGAATAACTAACGTGAACTTTACGAAGAAATAAACGAACGTGGAATTAATTACTTGCAGGAAATGTACATGATTTTATAATTTGTGGTTGGAGATAACACAATTCCATAAAACTCGTCTATGAGATAACTATTATCTCGCTTATAAATATTTATTCAGATCATCTTTCAACTAACGTAAAGTTTAAGCTTAAATAATTTCATTTCAGAAAGAATAAAAGGTTGGGTCAATAACGATTACGGTCATCCCATGGGAACCAAGCCTCTAAAGTCAGTCACTGATACTTGTTTTTATGCGTAATTTCTACATGACCATACTATATTTATATGATGACCATAAGACACAATAACAACATAACATAATACCAATGGCCTCCTCACTAAACTTCTTCACTTTTCTCATCTTGTTTTTCCATTTTCAACATTCATCATCATTCTCCCTCTCAGTGGAAAAACCCGAACAAGACATTATAATGTCACCCAAAGGCACATTCACCGCAGGCTTTTATCCCGTAGGTGAAAATGCTTATTCCTTCGCTATATGGTTCACCCAAAAACATAAAAATCTTAACAACGCAACCATTGTTTGGATGGCAAATCGTGACCAACCAGTTAATGGAAAGCGTTCAACACTTTCCCTTCTTAAAACCGGCAACCTAGTATTAATCGACGCATCCTATTCCAATGTTTGGTCCACAAACACAAACTCATCCAAACCACTTGAGTTGTTTCTCTATGACACGGGAAATCTCGTTCTCAGAGTGCACAATGCAGATGGTTTGATTTTGTGGCAAAGTTTTGATTTTCCAACAGATACCCTCCTTCCTGATCAAAGTTTCACAAGGTACATGAACCTTGTTTCCTCCAAAATGGACAACAAATATTCATCAGGCTTCTACAAGCTATTTTTTGACAATGACAACATCCTACATCTTCTCTACGATGGCCCTCAAGTTTCAAGTATTTACTGGCCAGATCCTTCGCTTAAGAGTTGGGATGTCGGTAGATCCTCATATAATAGTACTAGGATTGCAAAATTAGATGTTTTAGGGAACTTCAGTTCTTCCGATGATTTTACTTTAAAGGCTAGTGATTATGGTATTGTGCTCCAACGAAGATTGACCCTTGAATTTGATGGTAATGTTCGTGTTTATAGCCGAAAACATGGACAAGAAAAGTGGTCCATTTCAGGGCAATTCCATCAACAACCTTTCAAAATACATGGAATTTGTGGACCTAATAGCTTTTGCATTAACAATCCAATAACCGGTAGAAAGTGCATGTGTCTTCCTGGTTATAGTAGGATCGATAATCAAGATTGGTCACAAGGGTGCAAACCAAGCTTCCAACTTTCATGCAACAACAAAACAGGGTTGGAGACTCGCTTCCAACGCTTACCCCATGTTGAGTTTTATGGATATGATTATCACTACAAAGCTAATTACACATATAAACAATGTAAGCATTTTTGCTTGCAAATGTGCAATTGTGTGGGCTTCCAGTATCGCTCGAATTATTCCCAAGGTATGCCGTACTGCTATCCTAAAACACAATTACTAAATGGGTTTAGTTCACCAGATTTTCGAGCGTCATTCTTTTTGCGGTTGCCAAAAAGAAATCATGTTTTTTTCCAAGAGAATATTATAAAAAATGGCACCTTGGTTTGTTCCATAAATAATGGAACAAAACAAATAAGAAGATCATATATCGAAGGCAAAGTCAATGGATCAATAAAGTTAATGATTTGGTTTGCGAGTAGCTTGGGTGTAATTGAGGCATTGTGCTTCTTTATGGTAGGAGGCTTCTTATTTAAGAATAAGAAACACTCTATTAGAGACAAACAAGACTACATTCTTGCAGGAGCAACAGGATTTCGAAAATTCACTTACTCTGAACTAAAACTAGCAACAAAAGGTTTTAGTGAAGAGATTGGAAAGGGTGCTGGCGGAACTGTGTATAAGGGATTTTTATCTAATAATCGAGTTGTGGCTATAAAGAGACTGCATCAAGTGAATCAAGGGGAGAATGAGTTTCTTGCTGAAGTAACCCTCATTAGAAGGCTCAACCACATGAACTTAATTGACATGATGGGGTATTGTGCCGAGGGAAAACACAGATTGTTGGTTTTTGAGTACATGGAAAAGGGTTCTTTAGCTGAGAATTTGTCATCAAATGCAATTAATTGGGGTAAAAGGTATAAAATTGCTCTAGGAACTGCAAAAGGTCTTGCCTATTTACATGAAGAATGTTTGGAGTGGATTTTGCATTGTGACATAAAGCCGCAAAACATACTAATTGACTCTGATTACCAACCCAAGATAGCGTATTTTGGATTGTCTAAGCTACTACATAGGAACAATCTTGATAATTCGAATTTTTCAAGGATGAGAGGAACAAGAGGTTACATGGCACCTGAATGGGTTTTCAACTTGCCAATCACTTCCAAGGTGGATGTTTATAGTTATGGAATTGTAGTGTTGGAGATGATTACGGGAAAGAGTCCAACAACATGTATCCAAATCACAGATGATGGAATAGTGTCACATAATGAGAGGTTAGTAACATGGGTGAGAGAGAAAAGAAGGAAAGTATCAGAAGTGGGATGTTGGGTTGAACAAATAGTTGACCCTGCATTGGAATTAAATTATGACTTTGCTCAATTGGAGACTCTGGCAGTGGTGGCTTTGGCTTGTGTAGAGGAAGAGAAAAATGTGAGACCCACCATGAGTCAAGTTGTTGAGAGGCTCCAAAGTCATGAACATGATTCTTGATTGTTTGCACAAAGAAGAGTCATGTGTATAATGGCTGTTAGTTCTCCAATATATCTTTATTGAACAATATTTTCTTAATCACAATCACAAATAAAAAATATTTAGATGCAATCACAAATGGAAAAAATTAAAAGAAAAATAAATTAGTCACATCATTTTTTAATTTTATCTTTAAATTTTTCTTATTTGTGTATGTGCAACTAAATTTTTTTATCTGTGTTTGTGACCAACTAAGACTTACTCAATATTGATACCTAAAGTTTTGAATGAACGATGGGAGAGTGAAACTAGTTAGAATGTTAGATTTCTCATAAAATGAAATAAGTATAAGAAGTAAGAATATCAAGTAGCCCCTAAATTAAATCTCCTAGTGTTGATATTGTTTTGTTTTCTCAACGTTATTCCACCCTGCTTAACATTGTATTAGCCATGATCTATACGAGAGTGTGTTTGCTCGATAAGTAAAAACGATGTTGTGTGTTGATATAGACGTGGGTGCTTAGATACGGATCCGGATTCTATAACTTTTGGACAGTTATGTGACTTTGCTCAATATTCACTCTTGGTTTAATCTTTTGGTTCGGATTTTGACACAGGTTCCAACCTTGTTTGTATTAAAAAACAAAAACAAAAGTAAGATTGAGATCAATCACAAGACCCACTACACATATCATATCACACAACCCATAGTAATGACCCATCACCCCTTCCACAAACCTCCACCTTCATACCGCCGTTGACCACTGCGTGTCGCCGCTCTGCTTGTCGCACGCCGCCCCTCTCCCTGTCGCCGTCGTCTTGTTTAGAATTTACTCGATAAAAATCAATGCTTACTGATATATTTAAAAATAATTCATTTTCACTCTAATGTCTCAATCTTTTTTCTGTCAAAATGATTCTGGTCTAACACATGGAATGAATTTTTGAGATACTAGAGAATATAATTTAGAAATTCATAACCATTTTAATACCCCCTTTTAACTTCCATTTTAATATCCCATTTCAAGCTGGAAAAAACTTTATTATTAAACATAACTAAATTAAGAATAAAAGGCTTTGCTAAATCAATTATTGGAATCAACTTGTACCGCTATTTCAACACCAACAATTAGGTGACAAGCAAAGCAATTTCAAGTAAACAGAATAGACAAATTGCATTTTCAATTAAGTAGTGAATATTAAATCATCCAATCATTTTTTTTCTTTTTCGTCCAATCATATTTAACATGCTAGTTAATTATACGCACATAACATAAATATAAAAATAGAAAATATAATTAAGCATACAATCCATTTATACATACTATATCCAACCCATAAACAAAGAGTCAAGGGTGTGGACTTCACACAACTAATCAATCTACATTATTCTACAACATCAAAAAATGCAATCATCCCATACAGAAGGAATAAGAGATCCTGCAAAAATAAAAATTAAATTTAGTACTTGGAAACAACATCAAAGCAGTGCAATTTCCATGGAATAAACCTCACAAGGAAACACTGGTAATTATAAAGCTTATACATCAAGACTTAAAATATTCATGAAGACTTAATTGAACTATAACCAAAAAGTAAGAAAGAACACAAGTACCTGCTCATCATTCATCCACTTTAGAGCAACTAGACAGGTTCATTCACTGCTTCCACCACATGAAGGCTTTCAAGATCAAAGTGTTCAAGAATCTGGAGTAAGTTTCTCTCCAAGACGATATTAACAATATTGAGCCTACCAAGCCAACGAAACTAGTGAAGAATCCTATCCCCATGCTCATGTATAAAGCTTCCAAAAATATTGAATTCTCGTCTCTTGAATTTGTTGTTGGCACTTGATGTTCAGTTGGCTCTTCTTCTGGACATTTAATACCAAGTGGTTCTCCACAGAGATTGGAATTTCCTCCAAAACATGCAGCATTGAAACTCTGCAACTGTATTCCAGTTGGAATCTTCCCATAGAGCAGATTGTTTGACAAATCCAACATAGTGAGGCGATCAATATGAGCTAGACTGGAAGGAATTCTTCCTGACAAATGATTACTTGATAGATCAAGAAATTCAAGTGATTTGAAGTTTCCTATGTTTGAAATTATTTCCCCACTAAGATTGTTCCTTGACAAATTTAAGGAAATCAATCCAACTAAATACTCCATTTCAGTTGGTATTTCCCCTAAAAGATGGTTGCTTGAGAGATCAATGCTTTTTAAAAACATATCTGCATTTTTGTAGGGTTGGTCTGCACCTTTCCACATCAAGAATAGGTTGAAATAATATGGTACAAAAAAGGAATTGTTCTTTGTTTTGATTGTATACGAATGATATGGTGACGTAGCTGAGTTCTTGTCGTCATGATTCATGGAAGTAAAATTCTTCACACATGTTGGGATTCCTCCTGATAAGTTATTTAGGGAAAGATCCAATACTCTAAGGTTTCTCAAATAACAAAGATTTGAAGGTATACTTCCATAGAAGTTATTGAACCGAAGGCTTAATATTATTAATTGGTGTAAGCTCTCTCCAATCCATGAAGGTAATGGACCATGAAACATATTTTCTCCAAGGTCCAACAAAGCCAACTTGTTTGAGCAATTCTTCAATGAGGAAGTAAGTTGTCCACTCAAACTATTATTTCTTAAAATCAAAGCCTCCATGTTAACAAGAGCACCCATTGAGGAGGGAATATTTCCCCACAAGTTGTTATTGCTCAAGTCAACATAGTGTAATGATGCTAAATTATTCCAACAATCAGGCAACTCGTCCTTTAATTGATTGTTTGATATATCCAACATCACCAAAATGTTAGGCTTACTTTTGCTGCATATAAAGGAAGTTAAATCTGAAAATTTATTATTGGAGAGATGTAGTCCTAGGGCTTGTAGTAAAAAAATAGGAATGGAACCTTCGAGTTGATTTGAACTCAAATCTAGTTCAAGATAATTGGTTAGATTGAGTTCCATATCTGGAATCCTACCACTGAGATTGTTGTTTGAAATGTTTAATAGGTCCAGTGTTTGCAATTTGCCCCAAAACCATTGAGGTATTTGCGCCAAATTACTTACATTTGAAAGGGAAAGCTCAGATAAGTAGTTTTGTGTTTGGAGCCAATTAGGAAATCTAGAATTCAGGTTGCAAGACGTTAGACACAAATAACTTAATTGAAACGGAGGAACCCAATTATCACTAATCTTCACATTCAACAAATTGTAAGACAAATCTAGGCCTTCCAATTTCGAGAGGTTGGTGAAATGGGATTCAGAGACGACACCTTCAAAAGAGTTTACTCCCAGGTCCAAAAACTCTAAATCCGTAAGTGATCCCATGCTTGCAGGTATTTCTCCACTTAATTTATTGCCAATAAGAGACAACCGTCTCAAAGATGAGGGAATGGAAAAGTCAGGTAACAAACCCGAAATTGTATTGTTTGATAACCATAACACTTGTAATGAGGATACATTTCCAATGCACTAAGAATTGTTATTATGGGTGATAAAACCTAAATCTCCACTTAAGTGGTTATGAAAAGCTGCAAATGTTTGCAAGGTGCATATACTCCCAATGGATTTTGGGATCTTTCCTTCTAGACTGTTGTCTGAGAGTTCGAGATTCACAAGTGAATGCATTATGTTGCCAAAATCATCAGGAATAGTACCTCTTATAAAGTTATTAGAAAGGTAGAGGTCTTGAAGATTAGAGGTGTAGTTAAGCACCAAGTGGAATATCATCGATGACGTCAAGTAATTCGAAGACAGATCAAGAACAGTAAGAGAAACAGAAGAGTTCAAATGGGCATCAGATAAAGGAAAAAGATTGGCATCATGAATGCCACAATCAGTTAGATACAACTGTTCAAGGCTTGGAAGCTTCAATAAGAATTGTAGGGCATGAGAAAAATAGTTGAGAATTAGAACATAAGTCAAGTCAATTTTTCTCAATGAAGGGAGGTTTGATAGCCATTCAATATTGCCTTGACTTTGGCTATTGATTTCGAGATGAGAATTGAAACCGAGTATAAGGTATTCTATCAATGTAATATTCTCGATTTGGGGAGGGATTGTTCCAATGAGCATGTTGTGACTAAGATCAACATGTAGCAACTTTGAGAGATTCCCTAATTGAAAAGGGATTCCTCCAATGAGTTCATTGTGGCTGAGATCAAGGTGTCGCAATTGTGAGAGTTTTCCAAGTTGAGAAGGAATCTTCTCATTAAAAAAGCCATTTGAGAGATTAAGGTATCGTAAATTGATGAAGGAGCCAATAAAATTTGGGATATGACCTCTAATCATCAATGAACTAAGGTCTAGATATGTTAGATGTTGCAACTCAGTTATTGAAGGATTGATTTCACCATTTAAATACAAACCATGCAAATCAAGTCTTTGAACATAACCTGTTTCGTTGTTGCATAAGACTCCCATCCATTTGCAGCAATCTGCATTTTGATCATCCTTCCATGTGGACAAAATACCATACTCATCTTGAAGGCCTTGTTTGAACGTGAGGAGTGCATGTCTCTCGCTCTCTTTGCACTTCTTGTCTACGTTCTCCATTGTTGAGTTGAACCCAACAATGAAGGACAACACCAACAATACATAGAATATAAGAATAATATAGTTTCTCATCATAATTTCAACAACAAAATAAAGATGGGTTTCTCTAATGGATACTATCTACGAGTTAAACAAACACTTATATACAAAGAATTGTGTTCAAAAAAAGGTGTTTTCATCATTCTTTTGTTTTAATAAATTACATTTGTTGCTTGACCATTGGATGACATTTGTTTCCCATTACCATTACCTACGTTATCTTTTGATGATCATGATTTTTTCATCTTACATTCCACTAAACCTTTTTACCATGCTTGTTAATTCTCAAACTTTTTATCCATGATCGTTCGTAAGACCTTTGATATTATGAATGATACAATAAAGTTTTGCACTTTTAATTTGACAATGTTTTTCATCTTACATTTTTGTTGCAAAAGATTCAATCATAAATAAGTTTGTCGAAATAAATATTTTCAACATAATTAATCAAGGTTAGTTAACAAAAAAATCATATTTACATTACTAACTACCGAGTAAAAAGTAATTAAAAAAAACTACTGAGTAAAAATAATAATTTTGTTACCTTTAAAAAATTATGTCCTTGATTGTAGCCCCTCCCACTGATGCTCAAGCCACCCCTCCTTTTATCCTATGTTAATTTAATGCTCAAATTATATTACAGTCAAAGATAAGATTTTAAAAGTTAATTCCACTTTGGACCAACTACAAAGAACCTTTTTTTTTTAAGTATACAAAGAACCTGTATGTTTGAAAATATTAACCGAGATACCAACCATTTAAAGCAAGAAGAAAAGTGCAAAGGAAATAGCAGGGAAAATGACCATAAAAATCTTATTTTCCCAAGGAAATAGCAGTAGAGAAAATGACTCGGGACATATTTTCTCAAGGAAATAGCATGGAAAAAATTATCCAAAAAATATTATTTTCATACTATATAGTTTTTCTTTAATGACAATAATTTCATATATAGTATGGATTCCCTCCGGCCACTATTATAAGCGCGATGTTTTTGGATCTTTTTATACTTGATTTCTAGCCCTTAGAGGGCTTTGCTCATAAATTAAACTAGCTTTGACCCTCTTTGGTTTTTCTAACAAGTGTTGCACTAACAGCTTCAGCAACAACATAAAGATATAAGTAGGGTTTCACCTTGTTTGGGTCTTGAGAGCACATGAGGTCTTGATAACGAATGTCTGTCATGTGTGAGAGCAATTTCACATAGAACCACTTGAAGGCTGCCTCTTTTCTGATCGAGGTGCTTGAAGAAAGCGAGGGCAAGTTAAGCAAATTTCACAGTGAAATGGGATAGTCCCGTTAGCATCACATTGATTGTTTGGATGTGCTTTTTCGAGGTTGGACATTAATCAAACGCTCGATATTTGTCTGGATTTGCTTCATTCCCACATTATATTTGGTAAAAACCTAAGAATTTTCCTACTCGAACGCCAAAAGTGTGTTTTTACGTCTCCGCTTATAAGAATTGTTTGATACTACTTATATCAACAAGATGCATATTCTTTTTGGTAGCCCAAACCATAAGAACTACATTAAAGCGTGCTTGACTTAGAGTAGTCTTAGGATGGGTGACCTTCTGGGAAGTTTCTCGGAAAGCGTGTGAGTAAGGACAAAGCACGTTGAAAAGACTCGTATTGGTTTGTGGGGCCAGTCGAAAATCCTGAAATCAGTATGGGATGTTACATCTCTCCCTCTCTTTAAGAATCATATAGTTTCTCAACATAATTTCAACAACAAAATAAAGATGGGATTCTCTAATGGCTATTATCTTCGAGTTAAACAAACACATATATACAAATAAAATTTTTGTGTTACAATATACAAATAATTGAGTTCAAGAAAAGTGTTTTCATCATTCTTTTGTTTTAATAAATTTCATTTGTTGTTTGACCATTGGATGACATTTCTCTTCCATTACCATTGCCCACGTTATCTTTTGATCATGATTTTATTTTTTACTAAATCTTTTTATCATGGTTTTTTTTCTAAATCTTTTTATCATGACTGTGAATTCTCTAACTTTTTATCCATGGTCGGCCCTAAAACTTTTGATGCTCTGAATGAATCAATAATGTTGTGCACTTTTAGTTTGTCAATGTTTTTCTTCTTACATTTTTGTTGCAAAAGATTCAATCATAAATAAGTTTGTCTATATAAATATTTTCAACATAATTAATCAAGGCCAGTTAACAAAAAAAATGATGTATATACTACTAACTACTAAGTCAAAATAATAATTTTGTTACCTCTAAAAAGTTATGTCCTGGATTTTCGTCCCTCCCACCCATGCCCTCCCCCCCTCCCTCCTTTTATCCTATATTAATTTAATGCTCAAATTATTTTACAGTCAAAGATAAGATTTTGTCACACAATTTATTCATCATATTAATGAATTTATCATATTCATAAATTTGTTTATGAACAAGATGAAGATAACTACTTTTAAGATGAAAATAACTGTCTTTTCGATTGAAATCAGCAATGTGTTCAAAGGTAAAAGGGTTAAATAAGTAAATGGTCCCCTTATATATACCGACATTTAATTTTAGTCCCTCTAAAATATTCCTTAGGCTTTTGATCCCTCTAAAAATTTTCATCTATGAAATTAGTCACTGCTCTACATTGAGTATCTAGAGCATGGACTAATTTCTTAGATAAAAAATTTTAGAGTGACCAAAAACCTAAAGAATATTTTAGGGGGACAAAAATCAAATGTTGGTATGTTTAGGGGAACTATTTACTTATTTAACCCTTTTATCTTTGAATACATTGCTTATTTCCCTTTTTCTATAAATACCCAGCCACGATTTCTATACTCATTTCTTAGTGTTACTCTGTCAAAATTTCTCCATAAACTCTCCCAAACACCGAAAATCAAGCCAATCTTCAATCTTTACCGTCAAAAATTCATCTCTTCGCCATAAATCTTCATTCAACTACACATCCACCATTCATCGTCATCAACTTCATTAACCTATAAAGCAACCCTTCATCACAAATTCCATAACATTCCGCCAGACTTTCAATCATCACCAAATCCACTTAAACTCACTCTTTTCACTCAACCACAAACCAGCCAAACGTGCTAGAAGAAGTCGTAGGAACCCAGCTCCATCACCCCCACCATCTCCACCACAAGCCAATTATGACAAATTCCAAACCCCTGAACATTTTGATAGATTTGAGAAGATTAAGGCGTATGCATTTACTGGTGAGTGTTGTTTAGATGTTAAAAATCTCATAAAATACTTAAATTTTGACACTACTCTCCGTCAACTGAATTGGGTGAGGTTCAACAACCTTATCACCAAAGAAAGAAATTGCACCATTGCTCTTGACTTCATATTGAATGCCTATTATTAGAGCCACCACTACATTTCTTTTGTTCGTGGGAAGAAGATCAACTATATTCCACAGGCAATCAATAGGTTGCTTGGTTTGACTCCACCAGGTGAATGTGATGTTCAAAGAAGAAGGGGAAGGTTGGGTCGTCCTATTGATGCATAGTGGCAAGAAATTCTGCAAGAAGTTGGGAGAGAGGGAGCTGACTGCTGAGTATGTAAGATCTCACGTTAACAGAAATCCAACTAGGCTGAATGTGGTTGATCTGACTTAAAACCTCCTAAGGCATATTTGACCGTGACTAAATTTGAATTTGACTGTGGCTAATATACATCGACGCCCCTCTTTTCCATGAAAATGTAAATCGTGGCAACATCAACTTAGCCATGGTTATGAGTACAATTTGCCACGGTTTTGATCGTAAATCGTGGCGTTTTTTTTTTTTGTAGTGCATAGTTAGCATTCATACATGCTAATATTGAGAGTGTCTCTTCTACTTCTGAGTTACATGTCACTAGGTTGAAAATCTTAGTGTGGATTTTAGTTAGGGGTTGAATTATTTTGGGCAGATTAATAGCAGAGAGTATCGAGCATATGGCTGATACAAACGCGATTACATTGGGGCACAATTTGTTGAACCAAAGTGGGTTTTAGAACGTCTCTAAAGTTATGATGATAACAATGTATGAAAGAATAATTGGATACTCTAATGCGTGTTCAAGTGTGCAAGACCAAAAAAATAAATTCTAACTTCAATGTTAAGTTTTGGTTCTGAGATAACTTATGAAGATTTAGAAGATGGTCTGAAAAAAGATCAACAAAAAGTCGAAACTCTGATAAAATATACATCAATAAAGTCAAAACCTTGGATTGGACAGTCTAGTTAAACACCTTTGAAATCGAACCTAGTTATACCTTTATAATGTCTACTGGAATCATTTCATCGCAATGTTGTTAACAGTGAATATGTTTACAAAATTACGACTGCCTAATACTCTAGTTAGTCTTTATTTTTTATTTTTTACCTGTTTAGATACGACATAACTAAATTAAGAATAAAAAGCTTTGCTACATCAATAAATGTAATCTTCTTGTAGTGCTATTGGAACACCAACAATTAGGTGACAACCAAAGCAATTTCAAGGAAACAGAATAGACAAATTGCATTTTCAATTAAGTAGTGAAGATTAAACCGTCCAATCTTATAAAACCACAAGAATTCACATATAAGAATTCTAGTCAAATGTTGATAGTTATAGTGACTGAATACATGTGAACCCTTATTTAACATGCTAGTTATACGCACACAACATAAATTTAAAAATAGAAAAAGGAATCACATGAACAATGAAAAAACCATCATCACACGTCACATTGTATTCAGCCCCCATAGGTTTCTTCAGCATCAGAGAAGTTAAACCAAACCTCTGCTCTTCAAACACTCAACTGCATCCTTGATAATTTGTTCTGCTGGAGTGAACTCTAAACCTAAATCAATCAGCTTCTTTGATGCATTCTTTGCTCTCAACAATCCAGGTTGAGTATCCGTCGGTATCCTATATTAATTAAACGTACAATCCTATTATTTAATTTACTCAATAATATCGGATATAAACCTTAGATTTGGATATTCTACAACCACCGCACAATGCAGTGGGCGTCAGAGGCGTTAGATTCAAATAGAGAAATTTTTCTCATTAAATCTACAGCTCTATAGACCACTGCATTGTGAATAAGTTATAGTTTGGAGTCGTTCTCTACACATAGATCATCTCAAACACATGAATGAATACATTTAAATGTAATTACTATATTTTTTTGGGTGAAAAATATAAATATTATATGTTCAGTCGAAAATATGTAATTGTGTAAATTCAAATAATTTTTAAAGTTGCATATAAATGTAGGAAAATGTACTTGCTCAATTGTTGTAATAAAGTTTGCTCAAAAAAAAAATTGTTGTAATAAAGTGAATTTTGTTCAAAATAAATGTAACTGTTGTGAAATATACTCACTTTGCGACATTATATTCAGGGTATAACTCCGCAACCAAATTCACAAAATCACTATAGTGACGAATAGCTTCCACACACAAATGCCTCCCAGAAGCTTTCTTTTGCTCAAATCCCAAAATATGTGCCAAAGCTATGTCTTTGAAATGAGCCATTCCCATGAAGAAGTCCTCATATGTCTCTTTGTCACCTATAATAAGAAGGTCCAAATACCTCATTCTAGTAGCTTATAAAATTTGTATTTTACACAAAGTCATATTAGAGGTGTAACTATGCTAAGTTTGACGTCCAGTGTCAACGTATCATAATCATATATTAGATCGGCCTAAATGTCAAGCAGTTAAGGCAGGGTTTTAGGCCTCAAAATTTTAAAAAAATTCCTCATGTTTGTGTTCATTAAAATTAAACTCTCTAAACCAAATTTAAACCTTAAACTTGAAAATAATTTGCACAGTTTGTGATTAGTTTACCTTTGAGAACACCAGCAAGTACAGCCATGCTTGAATTAATTCTTGGTGGAATCAAAGGGCCCAATGCTGTACCAGGGTTAATCATCACCACATCAAAACCAGTCTCCTTAGCAAATTCCCAACCAGCTTTTTCTGCTAGTGTCTTTGCAATGGGGTAGTATAACTGGCCCACAACATAATGTAAACCTTATCAATTATTTTGTCATTGGATTGTTAAAATTGATTTTATTTTCTAAAAAATAAATGAAAATATGCTTATATTATATTCCAACGTGTGGTGATGAATTATTAAAAAAAAGTTTCACCTTTCACATCATAAAGGGTACACCGTCAATAAAATTTGGCCATTTATTTTTAAAGGAAATGGATTATCAATTATTGAATAAGACCGTCGAGAAATACTTATTTGGCCACACGATTAAATGTATAGTGTGTAGATACACAAACAATGAGGTATTTGTTCCCATAATGTTAAAAAAATATCTCTTTGTATGTGTGTCTAGACATTATATATGGTCTTGTGACCATAGAAGACTAGCTCAAGACGCTAAGGTATGATTTCTTGTTATTGTTTTTTCATAGTTATCTTTCTTGGGCTCTTGGAACTTATTTGGATCAAGGCAAACCTCATGATTTAAACAATGAGGTCATCACATCGACGGCACCACGACGGAAGTTTAACACACAACCTTGTGAGTGAATCAACTTCTTGCTAATTGAGTCAACTTTCATCAACATCTTTTTTATTTTTAAAAGATTTTGCTACATCTTTATACTTTAATTAATGTTTCACTTTTTTTTTTAGAGAAAGATAATGTCTCACATTTGTAAAGTATCTTTTGTAAGAGTTTGATTTCTCTTATATGGATATAATGAGTTGCAAGACCTTCATTTTAGTAGATAGCAATTCATCTATTATTTGTCATACATAAATTATTATGCACATTATTAGATAATCAATATTTAATATTTTTTAATATTTGTGTAAAATGTCAACTGCCTTTATACATTGTTTAAGCAATTAAAAGAGATGATTTTATTATATAAAAAAATTATGTAATTATTACTTTTCTATGACTTTGGCTTTTACTTTCGAAATAAAAAAAATAATTATTTTAGATTTTGTAAACAATACTTCTATAACACTTATTAACATAATCTAACGCACGTTTATTGATTTGTTAAAATTTTGATGAAACTCACCAAATTTATTGAGACACATATGATTTGATGAAATCTATATAAATTTTAACCAATTATTAAAGATACGTTAAAAATATATGAAACCTATATAAATTTTAATCAATTATTAAAATATGTTAAAGATATGTATTGTTAAAAATATATGTGGTTGAATGCGGAGAGGAGTGTAAAAGTGAGTACATTATTGAGCAACCAGTGTCCCATAATGAATTCATCATCATGCAACACGTAGAGCACATTGGGCAACTAAAGGCTAAAGTCCCTTTCATTCTTTCATTTTTTATTTGTAAATCCAAAATAGAGGACACGTGGTGTATTGATTTAATTATTAAGTTTTTGAAAAGAGAAAAAAAAAGTAAAAAAATACATATTCAAATTTGTCAATAACAATGTACCCAAAAAAAAATTGTCAATAACTTTTTGTTTTTATATTTGCTCAAAGATTCTTCATTGTATCACTCACACAATAGAGGACACGTGTTTTTATTATTCTACAATTCGTACTTTTCATATATCAATTTTCTATTTTAAATTTTATGTTAGTGAAATTAAACTAGAAGCAATTTATTTTAATCTAATGACCAATATTTTCTAGGACACAAACTTAAATGAAAATGAATTAGGCTAGACGCATACACATCAAATTATATATTTTTTACTTAAAAATATATGCTTTGTTTAATTCCTTTATTCTTTTACTTTTATTTATTCATGTATATCCCGATCATTATTGTAAGTAAAAAATAATATTTTAGATTCATTCATTAAATAATGTATGTGGTCTATAATAAAGACCATATACATCATTAATTAAATGAATCTAAAATATTAATTTTTACTTATAATAGTGACTAGAGAGTGTATATTTCAAAAACTTCTATATTTGAGTTTGTGACAAGTAAGAATTGGCCAGATACTTATCTCAAAAGAAATAAATATTTACGATGTAAAAACCACATATATGTTCCGGTACATCACAAAATTCTACGTTGCTTGAGAATTTGAGACCAATAATAACTTATAAACAACATTAGTATTCCTTAATTTGCCGAAACACTTTTTGTAAAGGACAAAATTAGAAAGCTTCTTGAAGATCCAAAAATTACAACATCAGTGCGACTTGGAGAGTGTGAGAAACATTTTTTTTAAATTAGTGCTATAAATTGATCTCTATTCCTCCTGGCCCACTAGGGGTTAATTTTATTTTTTATATCAATAGTGGTAAACTTTAGAGACTAATAAAAAGGGCTTAATCACAGTGATAATGTTAGTCTGATTTTTCATACCCTCGTACTCTTAATGATAATGTTTGATAAGAAAATATTACCGAATATCCTCTGAACACCAAGGTCTAAAATAGTAAGTTTTTATCAAAATTTATGTATTTAATATATTAAAAATTGAAATATTTAACTTTTTTGAAAGTCGCTTCTTAATCAGGAATACTTAAAAAGGACCCTTTTTCATATTACTATGAAAACATCAATTATAACTGAAAGTTAAACTTCCTTCAACAAAAAAAAAACTGAAAGTTAAACTATAAAAAACTCACCTTCTTTTCCTTGCAATACTCAAGGTCCGTCCAACAATCCTCTGCCTTAATCTTATCAGCTGGCCAACTAGGACTCGGTATGATGGCGGAGATCGACGACGTCGCCACCACACGCTCCACTCCTGCTTCCTTTGCCACCTTCAACACATTTACCGTTCCTTGAATTGCCGGTTCCAAAATTTGCTTCTGCATTTATAATAATACAACACCAAAATTAATTAATGTGGACCATATAAAATTGAACCATGCAAATTTCTTAACATTTTAATAAATTGTTTTTGAACCTCGGGGTCTTTGACTTCACCGATGATGTTAGGACATGCAAGGTGTATAACACCGGCGCAACCTTTCACGGCGGCCGCGATAGAGTCACTGTTAAGAAGATCCATTTCAAAAAATTTGAGACGAGTCTTTGCTCCTTCCATTGCTTCCAAATGCTTTGTCTCATTTTCATCCTCTGTAAATTATGTGTCACAACACTCATCATTTATTTCCAATATTAAAATTTAAATGTATGCTTATGTTTTTTACAAGCTGAGTGAAAAATGTTCATCAAACGTACCTTTGTGCATGAGTTGTGTTTGTCAATTTTAATTCTTGTGTTATTTTTATATGTAATGTTTATGCATTTATTATTATGTGAGGGGATGAAAGAAATAAAAGTTTATGCAATATGATTATATAGTGGCTAACCAAGATCTTGGATGGTGGCATGGACGGTGTAGCCGCGTTCGAGGAGGAGGCGAACCACCCATGATCCGATGGCACCGCTGGCTCCGGTCACACAAACTGCCTTTGACATGGCTTATATCTTTGTGAATTCTTTGTTTAGTAATTCAAGATGTGGTGTTGAAGTGTATAGAGATTCCTTGTATATATAGGATTTGGAAAGCATTGTGAAAATGATGCATCTTTGGAAGTTATTCACACGAGAGTTCGGAAATCTATCATTATTTTTAAATGATTATTAGCGATAAATTTTTCATTACCATATAGAGTCGACATTGTATAATCCATAAAACTGACATAATAGGTAATCCTTAATCTCATGTTCGATTTTTCCTGATATTAATTTTAGTAGATTAATTTAGCTTCTTTAAAAATAAAAAATCGTGATGAACTTGTGGAGAGAAATTGAGAGGGTCCCCAAAACAATACAGTGTCATATCATGATATTAGGACTCAGCATGTAGGCAAAGGTCCCTACAATCAATGTCTTTATTGTCCTTTGCCCTGTGATTTTCATGACACGTGTTATCAAATCCTACGATTAGTGGTCAATTGCATCTAGTCGGTCATCCTAAACAGGGTCCACCATAAAGAATCCACTTCCTCAATTATAACATATGTAAAATATCGTCTAATATTTTTAAGGAATTAAATATAAGGTTAAGGTACTCTATTCCCCTAAAAAATTAAGGTACTCTACTGATTAAGGGATTAAATATAGGACAATTCTCATAGTGTTATAACTATAAATCCAATTCATTTCGCAAAAATACCCATTAATCAATATTTTTAACAATAACAGCAATAAATTGATTTTTTTTTCTATTTATACTTTTTTTTATTTGTGAGTATCCTAAACCATTTTAATTTGTGCTTTTGAACACATAGGTATTGCTCTTAAATATAAAAATATAGTTTTAAATAGATTAATCAAGTTGCAAAACATAAAAATGAGGCATCCTAATAAAAGTTGACACTCGCGGCTTCTAACTGAAGTGTCTACTCAATGTAAAATAATATTAAAAAATTACAATAGAGAATAAACATGTTAGAAGACTCGATCAAAACTCAAGAAATGAATAAACACATGCAATTGTCTCGTTAAAAACATTATCATGAAAATCCATTGAATAAAACTTGACAATCATCTTAGAGGACTAGAGCAAAACTCGAGAAATGAATAGGCACAAGCAATTGTCTCGTTAAAAACATTATCAGAACAATCCATTGAATAAAACCTGACGAAGGAAAAAGAAAAAGGAAAGAAAAGAGTGCAGCGCAAGCAAAGCAAAAAAAGCTCAATGGGATCTAAAAGATGAAAATTCACATTTGTTCCTGAAGAAACCTTGCTCTATACAATTAGATAAACTATAAGTAGCATTATCTAGGTAGTCCCGCTAAAGCATTTCCTTCTCTATAGATACAAGAGACTTTAAAATGAAAATTTTAAATTAAATGAAGGCAGTTAGACCATCTTGTTTGAAGCTTCCAAGATACAGTTTTTGGATTAGAAAAAGCTTGATAACGAGATATAATCACATTCTGCCTAAAGGTTAATATAATAAAGAGGGTTAGAGACACCAAGATTTTTATATTTAACAAAATCTTTGATAAAGAAACCTTTAAAATCTCGGGACCGGATTCTCTGCCGTGACTGTATGGTCCACTGAAATCTCAATGCTTGAAAAAATTAAATGCATGAAAATTTAAATGTTGAAATTAGGAGCAACGGGGGCTTAATGGTGTAAATTTTCTCGCTGGAAAAAATGGAGAGAATATCATCGGAGGAAATCCATTCCCCTAAAATCTCTAAATATCACAGCACAAGTGGAGAAACATGTTGGTTTCTATGACGGTAATGTAACGAATCTAGAGGGGGTGAATAGATTCCTTAAAAAAATTACAAGTGGAAACATGTTTTTTTTTTTATAAAAAAAAAAAATTTTAAAAAAAAATTAAGTTTGCAAAATAGTTTGACTATTTGAATTGTGACATAGGTAACAATGAATATTAATTCAAACAATGTACACACTAAAAACCAATATTGAACAAGCAATTCACTATTGATGCAATTGAACACAATCAAATATTATAAACTTAATTACAAAGCCTATCCATTCTCTAATCAAACCTAAACCTTAAACAAAAAGAAATCACTACCAATGAAAATCACAAAGATTTAATCAACAATGAAATCATGAACAAGTTATTTTCCAATTATGACAAGTGTATGAATAACAATTGAAACACAAAATCCTTCAAAGAAAAACAAGCTTTAATGCATTCAATCACTTAACATATATTGTAATTAAACCTATCAAAATTTATCATGAATAAATCTTCTAATGCGAAAATTAAAATATAGGGGAGGAGAATAAACAGAATTTATAGTGGTTCGTCCAATCGTCCTCGCTATGGGGTGCATCCACTCTTCGTAGATAAATCTACCGTCTTCCACAATGATTGAATGTTTACACAATATGCTACATTTTTCTTTTTTGTTAATGTGCCTAAACTTGTGTTTGTAGTCTAGTAAATATGCAAGACTTGCTCGACCTTTAGATTCAAAGAATGATAACAAATATTTTTTTAATAAAAACAACATTTTTTTACAAAATATAAAAGAAACATCTTATTAATATAAAAGCAATACAATGGTGACCCTCAACATGGTTGAGATAGGCGATCATCCAACATCAATTCAATCCTAATTCCTTAATTGAAGTGAATTGAGTGAATTTAATGTGTTAATTCAATTCCTTCCTTATTCTTAATTGAGGCGATTTATGTTAATTCAGTGAATTTCATGTGTTAATTCAATTCCTTCTTTATTCCTAATTGAGGCGTTTGACTTAATTATTAATTTTCTCTCTTAATCACTTAATTACTTCTTAATTCAAGTATCGTAATGTTAATTAAGTGAATCTCGAACTGAATAGTTTCGATGTTAAGTTCATAATTCAAAACTCGATTATCACTTTAATCCTTTTGTGATTCTGCATTTCTTAATTTTCAAGTAGGCGTATGCTAATTTTATTAGTTGATTCAATTAACCTCATTTGATTCACTTTCCTAATAGACGTGATTTATGTTAACTTAATTGAAGTGAGTTAAGTTCTTAATTGAATTGATTTATAGTTAATCCATTTTCTTCACTCACAGTCGCATTTGACTTCATATTAAATTTTCTTTGTCAATCACTTAATTAGTCCTTAATTCAAGTGTTGTCATGTTAATTTCTAGTGAATTTCATGTTATATTTTCTGATAAGGGAAATGCTACCATGTGTCCTTACTAAAGGCACATGTTAAGGTACAAAATATATAAATTATTTGTTAGAAATTATGTTGATTTATTTCGTCAAAAAATGATTTTTTTTCCAATAAATGCATACTTTTGTTATGGTTGAAAAATGTCGTTATAACTTTATATCACATTTATTATGTTTTTTTTCTTCCTCTTCTTTGTGCCACCACATAGACGGATAACGAGATAAAAATTGGATTCCTTCTTGAACGAGATGTATAGATTTATTTTGATAAGTAATGTTATTGTAATATTATCATACAATATTCTAATTGTTTTGTATTATTCCATTGATTCTCTATATTGTTAACAAATGCATCTCACAATGTGTTATCTGTTTGAAATATATAAGTAAATACCAATAATAACAAATAGAATCAAAACCAACAAGTTTTCAATTAGGAATAAATAAGCAAATACACTGTGAAAATTCAAAACACATAATAATAAACACACGGGGGTGGGTGGCGTTGGAAAAGTGAGAGTCAAAAAACAAACATAGAAAACAAAATAAAACATATATTTTAAATTTTAAATTTTAAATTCTACCTATAAAATACATTATTCCCTCCATTTTCTTCATTCGGTCGTTTTCATTCTCTCTAATCTCTATCTTCAATTGCAGAGAAAATGATATAAACAATAAAATATGATTTGAAATTTAGGTAATAAAAAAATGATCGCTAATCCTCATTTCCATCCCTCTGAGTTCAATGGAGATCAAATTTGAGTATGTTTATGATTCGCTTTGATGAGTTTGTTAATTATTCACTGATTCGCTTCGCTTCACTGAGTTTGTTAATTATTCCGTTAAGTTTACTTCTGGCTCATATCAACTTTATTGTTTCATATAAATTCATAATTCATATAAAATTCATTATGTTTGTTAAGGGTTAAATGTTACTCATCCAATGGTTTGGCTCAACCCTCCTGATTGTATTTGAAATTTCATTGCAAGTAACAAAATAGGCTTACCTGAGTTTAGGTTTGTTACTTTTTAAGGAGGTTTTGGTTTTTTGTCCCCCTGCTTTGTTTTTTTGTTTCCTTGTTATTAATATATAGTTTGGTATGCTAGTTCTTCGCTAGCTACCTCTTTCTGCAAAAAAAAACAAAAAAACAGTTTTAATAATTCTCGTGAATTACTAACCCGTCTCATGCATAAAGTGACAACAATTTTTTTTTTAGCAACACACAATATAGTATGTATAAAAATATAAATGACACTAATTTTTTTATAGTAGTATATGTTAATAGTTTGGAGGGTAATAATTTTTTGTATTTATGCGCTTGTAAAATGTCTTTTATGTTATGTATTTGTGCAAAAAAAATTAAATAAATAATAGATTAACACAAATGAGAGATCAAATATAATTTATGTATTTGAGGTTTCTTATCTAATTTTAAAGTAGTCAATAATATAATTTATAATTTACGGTTAAGTAATTTTTTGGTTCTTAAAAATATATCAAATTTTGTTTTCTATCCTCAAGAAAAAAAAGTAGCATGCTTTAGTCCCTAAATTTTTTTTTTCAGCATGAAGTTTTAGTTCATGTTAAATTTAAATTTGTTTATTTATCCTTAGACTTTTAAATTTTTTAAAGAATTTTTACATGCTTGTTTAGAACCTTATACAATATTTTTTTTCCACAAAAACTATAATCTTTTAACATGAAATAAATTAAATATGAACTTTTTAAACTTCCATAATGTTCTAAACATGTTTACAAAAATCACTCAAAAATTTAAAAGTCTAAGAATAATTAAACAAATTTGAATTCATGTTGATATTTTTTATATTGACTAAAACATGTAATTTTTTTTATAAGGACTAAAAACAAAATTTCATATATTTATAGTGACTAAAAACTTGTTTAACCCTATAATTCTTTTGAGCAAATTTAGCCCTATAATTTATCCATTAAAATAAATAAATGTTACAGCATTTTATACCATTATTTATAATAAAATTAAATAAAATCAGTTATGAGATAGACAATAGATACATAATACATAGATATAAGAAGAGTTAAAATTTACAACCAATTTGTATTTCTAACATATATAATATTTATTTTCACAAGACATACATGACTCAAAGAATCATATTTAATACATGAAAAATGAGTGAGATATGTATATTTGCAAGATATATTGGTGGTCTATGCATGTGTTGGCGGTGATTTTTGTGCTTGTAATTCATGACACCAAGAGTCGTATTTAATACATGAATAACGAGAGAGAGATGTGTATTCTTTTCAAGATATACTAATTGAAATGTATGACTTCAATAGTCATGTTTAATTCATAAGAATGAGAAAAATCAGGTTATATATGATTTATCTAATATTCAAAATTGATTTTTAAATTAATTATATTTTCATCTTTTCTTTAAATAATAAAACATGAATTCATTAATGTTTGGTAGATTTTTAAAATGCTTATCTTTGTTGATTGATTCAAGTAAGTTTTTCATCATCTCAGACCAACATTAAACATTGTAATGATTAGCTTTTTAACATGATTTAAGTTGTTTATTTTTTAGGTCATTTGAGATCAACAAAAAGAATAAATTTAGTTGTTGTTCGAGACTAAAACTAGGTCTTTTATAATATTTTATCATTTAAATTTCTTAAAGAGTACGCCACTCCTAACATTTCCTTAATTATAATTTATAAAATACTTTACAATGAGGGGTGATTTAGCGTGAGTTTTAATCTGAAATCACGCCTCCTGATTGCTTTTCTTTCTCTTTTAATTAAATAAGTGATTATCACATATTTTTTGTCTTCGTTCATTTATTTTATTTTGTTTGTTTTGATTTCCCGTCTTTGTGCGGTGTGTTTTTTGATTTTCCGTCTTTGTGCAGTGTGTTTTTATTTTCCGTTTTAATGCAGTGTTTATTTGATTCAGGTTGAAAGATTATCTTTGATCAAATGCAGATTCAATCAACGACTTTGACGTCGTCAACACTGCAGATCTGGAGACATGAGTATTCCAGAGACTTAAATATAGTCATATTTATATGCATATGTACTCTGTCGTTTTATACTATTAACATTGATGTTATGAATTTGTTCGCATATCCATCCTTTTTGTTTTTAGCGATTTTGAATTTATATTGCATTGATGTACTTTATCAATTTAAACGAATGAATTTTTTTTCTTTCAAAAAAATAAAATACTTTGCAAGAAAAGTTGTTAGAATTACACAAATCACATAAAATAATGGATATTTTGGAAAAAAATTTATCCTAAAAAACAAAAGGCAACAAATTATAAAATGACAAAAGGTGAACCACGTGTTGGAAATTGATAAGTGGCACTCACATGAAAAAAGCTTACTACGTCAAAATCACAAAATGGAATCAATAAAAAATAATTGTAACAATCCCTGGAGCTTAGCTCAATTGATAGAGATATTGCATATTATATGCAGAGGTCAGGGTTCGAACCATGGATACTCCATTTCTCAACAATTAAATTGTGTGAGCTCTACCAACTAAACTAAAAAAAAAAAATTGTAACAGTGAAAGAGAGGACGTGAGTGAGTGGCTTGCAAAAGCAAGAAAGCAAAGTACATTTTGGATATTCAACCACGTCGCTTCTGATTGTTTCAACTTTCAATAAGATTATTTTTTAATGGAAAAGTACAAGAAAAAAAATGCAAAAATTTAAATTGAGTGATGCCTGAATCAACTTATTATTGCTCTATCATTATTTAATCTCTTTATCTATTGATAATTTAGTCTGCACTCCTCTTTAGAATAAAATTTTTTTAACCTATAGATTGATCTGATGTTGTAGATTTGAAACATCAAAATATGTTTATCTTAAGGTTTTAAGTTTGAATTCTTTAGATGTTAATAACTCGTGTTGTATCAATTAGTTCATATAAAGTTTTGTTTTGACTTCATTTGGATAATCTGTTAATGAGTGGGGGGATTGACCCCTTCGAGTCTAGGTGCGGTGTTTGTTTCGCTTTGATTGACAGATTAATTTCAATCAATTACAAATTCAATCAAATGACTAGTCTTCAAAATATGACAAGTCTTCAAATTGACCCTATAATATACGCAAAGTCTTAAAAATGAAAATAAATATTCTATCCATGTAATTTGAGATTATTTTTATTTTTGACCTTGAAAATATGAGTTTTCACAATAAATTTGAATTTTCCAACAAAATGAAGGATTAATAATGAATTTTCATTTTCCCATAATTAAGAATTACTTAATGAATTTATAATTAATTCATCCTTCCTTTTAATGGGGAAGGTTTTTACGATGTTTTAACCATGCCTACGAAATTAAGGAATGAAATATAACACGTGAGTATCAGAACAAAATTGCTATTTTGCATGTATTAGTTGAAAAATCAAAATAAATCGAGACGCCTTATGAATGCTATGAAATTTTTCATATCCTTTCTGAGTTTTGATAGATGTCTCTATAAATAATCAACTTAAAATTTGATTTCTAGGTCAAGTTTTCCATTTTTTTAGTTTTTGACGCTTTTAAAAATTCATAATTAATTTGTCCCTTGTCAGAAATTCTAATTTAATATGGAAAACTATATTTTAACGTCCTAAACATGCTCGCATAAAATGATGAAAACATTCAACCTCTAATTCACTTTTCTAAACTTCGTGTATATTACATGGTCAAAAATAAGAAGAATTTCAAATCATAAGGTTAGAAGAAGTGATTTTGTTTTTACAAGGTTATTTTTTAAACTTTGAGTATATTACATGATGAATTTCAACAATTAACCCTAATTTTTATGATGAGATGATATTTTGATGTTTTTAGTAGTTTGTAGTTAGGACAAAAAGTTGTTCCATAATTTGGTGAGGGACAAAATTTTTTGATTTTGTCGAGCTCATAGTACTTACTTGATCCAGGCCTAAGACCAATTTATAAACCAAAAAGAATAAAAAAAATATTGCCCAATCCTTACTTTGTACAAAAAAAAAATTGTGACAACAATGCATGTTGTTTGATATTTGTAAAAAAATTACCCATGAAAGCTTTATATTTATTTTTTTTATAAAGATAAAGATTGAAATCAAGATTAGGATACATTTGTTGTTTTCTATGAATATTTATGTAACTTCATAAAAATACTTTTTTCTATATTCTCATATTTTGTTATATACATACTCTTCAATCCTAATGTCCTCGATCTTTCTTTTCTCTTTTTTTAGGGACTAAAACCGAAAGCATTTCATTAGATAATAAGTCATAGATACATAACGGTCCATCAATAAACAAGTTGAAGCAAGTGTTTAATGGAGCTTCTTGTGCTAACTCATGAGCGATCTTATTTGCTTGCCTTCGGCTAAACTCAACCATAGAATTGTGAAAAGGATGACAAAACAATTGCCTACACTGCTAAATAATGCTTCCAAACTCGGTGTTATTGTTACTGCCACTATTGAAAGCACCGACCACTACTTTGGAGTCAAGTGAAAAATTCATGTCGTCAAAACCCAAATCAATTACCCATTGCAGAGCTTGATAAGGACCTAGTGCTTCACCTATATCCACCGAACATAATTGAAAGAATCATGTTGTTTTTGCAAGAACATAACAACCGTCGGCATCAAGTGTACACATGTCAATACGAACCTTATTTTGATCAGATGAAAAGGAGGCATCAACAATACATTTAAGTCTACATGGAGCGGGTCTCTGCCATCTGATAATGTGCGTACGACTTGGTCTTGGCTGGGAATCCTGTGAAAGCTTCCAATCTTTCTAACATGTTCACAACACACTCAACAACATGGGAAGTTGTTTCATTAACATGTTGCCATAATTTTAAATTTTGGGGATTCCATAAACTCTAAAGGATGGTTGCAAAAAGAGTGCATTGAGACGGTTGGAGCTGTTGCAATATATTAAACACAACCGTTGCCATATCATCGTAATTACTCAAAGTGTGTTCTAGAATAGTCTATAAACTCGCTTCACACCACACCTGAACAACCTAGGCACAAGTAAAAAGCGCATGCATACAACACACTCAGTGGGACATTTGACACCTCTATTTACAACACACTTAGTGGGGTATGTGACTCATCTATTTTGACAAACAAGTGACTCACTTTAATAGAGGAGTCACACGACTCCTCTACTTACAACACACTCAATGGGGCATGTGACTCCTCTACTTACAACACACTTAGTGAGGCATGTGACTTGTCTTTCTTTCTTTTAAGAACTAAACAATGTCTAATTTTATTAGTGGCAAAATTACAAATAAATGAAAAATGTAATTACTTTTATTGAGTACCATTAGACATAAGTTGGTTGAAATCAAATGATATTTTAAAGTTATGTGACGAAAATGATTTTGTCGATCGGAGGTTGGGTGACTCAATTGATTTTAGTTAAAGGTTAAGGAGTTTAAGGTTTTGAGTTCAAACTCAGACGAGAGATAAAAATATTAATCTAACAATTAATTATTAACTTTGATCATTTAAAAAATGAAAATTATGTGTATACGCCCAAAATCCATTAGACACCATGAGAGTGACATAGATAGAGAAAATGGGTGATAGATGTGATAAGAAAAGTGATGCTATAGGAATAGAGAAATAAAGAGAAAATGAGATGTTAAATCAGTGTTTGAGAATTCTGAATGTTCAAACATAAAAGTTGATTAAAAATATGATAAACAAAGACAAAAAAAAATATTGGGCTGATTTTTTTTATCCATAGACGGAGCGACAAATTAGGACACCTAAAAATTCAAACATACAAAGGAGAGAACTCATATTCGAACCCAGGAAAGAACGAAAAATGTCCAACCTAACATTGTCGATTGAGTTAGGCCTTCCAAATTCTATTTTAATTAAGGTTGAACTGAAGTAACTAGCAATGTGTTTTATGCAATAACAAATCTGCTTACATAGTACTACATAAATTCAATCTTTAATTGAAATAATCTCTACCTAAACTTTGCGTATCTCTTGACTAAATTTTAAATTAATTAAAATAAATCAGTGTATTAAGAAGAGAAAAAAGTAATTTATTCTAATTAGAGCAACATAAGTGAAATAAAAAAGTTTAAATTTTCATTGAAGATTAATTAGTTGTCAAATTTATGTCCAAAAAGTCTCTCTCTTAAGAGGCTCATAATCTTGGAATACATTGGAAGATGAGGAAGAAGAAGAAGGAAAGTTAATATACTGTGGAAGAACACCATAGCAATTACTATTTTCAGATAGTAGCATCAATTTGTCATCTTGATCAACATGTGTTGGTAATGAGTTGGTAACTGTAGTAGAGTCTTGTTGCATCTGGATGCAAAGAATCTCTGATTGAGCCATTGCAAGTTGCATTTGCAATTGTGAAACTTGACTTTGAAGGTATGATATGGCTCCAACACATCCATAAACAGGATCCCTCACTCTTGCATTTGCTTCAAAAACTAAACTGTTCACTGCTTCTGCTCTTTGATGGAATGGAAGCTCCTGCAAATAAAACATACCAATATTGAGTCATGTTTATTACACAACCAAGTACAATAAAGAGATAAAAAATAAATAAAAAAGGCAGTCTAGTGCACTAAAACTCTTGCTTACGCAGGGTATGGGAAGGGGTCCCACCATTTTTGTGTATTGTTGGCAACCTTACCTTGTTTTTTACACAAGATGATGTTTTCAGGACTTAAACCCGTAGCCTTTTAGTCACATGACAACAACTTTACAATTGCGTCAAGGCTCCTCCTCAAATACAATAAAAAGATACTAGTAATTAAAATATTTATATTGTAAATATAAATATTTGAGCAGTCACAATCCTTTACTTAATGTAGACTCAAATTTAGCACATGGCCAAGAGTTTTTATGCTTGAAACTTGGAACAATGTGTAGGGTTTTAAATAAAGGTATATGATTAGGATTTGGACTCCAACATCAGTATTTTGAATGACTCCAACATCATTCTCCTTGATTAAGATTTGTGACACTTTTGTTATCACTGATGTGTTTTAAAACATTGAATGTATGTACCTCATACAAACTTTGCTACCATGTCATGTTGTGACTAAATTAAATTAATTATTCCAAAACACTATAAGTTCTTAGGTAGAAATATACATGAATGATTTTATTGCTTACATAACTTGTATAATATTATAACATATATAACATTTTCAAACATGCATATATATTATAGTATATGTAAGAAATTAACCCTTACAAAAATTCAATGGACAAAAAGAAAATAAGGATGATGATGAAGTATAGAGATGAGACCTGCAGCATTTTGCTGATATTGCTAGCACCAAAGACCTTATGAACAATTGCAAACTTTCGTGGGTCATCAGAAGGAAAGTAAGGAGCAAAGATACATTCCTGTGTGCAACGTCTTCTCAACAATTTGCAAGAAGCACAAGGTGAGGAACCTGATCCCATTTGATGAAAGATATTAAGATTAATTTTCTGAAACCTAAGAAAACGAAAATGAAGCAGAAACTATGTTGTTGTTATTATTGTTAAGGAGAATGAACCTAAGATCTGTATTTATAATATGGCTAGTAAGATTTCAACTTGCTTGCCTAATGTAAAATATTATTATAAGCTAGATGCACATGTCCTTCTTGTAAAGTATGAGTTGATAATAATATATTATTATTACGTTGATGTATTAAGAAGAAATTAGTTAGAAACCGCTTCTAGTATTTTTCAATAGAGATCATATATAAAAATATATAATATATACATTTCACATGTTAATGTAATCAAGTGACCGAAGTCATTTTGGAAAATTTCAAGTTTAAGTTTTGATAGAAATTATATTTTAATTAGTTTTATTTAACTTTAGACCGAACTTCGAAATATCAAACTATGATATATTCTTTTGAAAACGAAAGGTTTGAATAATGGAAATGCTAATAAGTGCACTTAAGACATTGTTTAAACATCCAAATGTAATAATTTTTACATTGAAAATTATGTAGTTATTGTATTTTTAAGATAATATTATTTTAGAGTCTTGCTAACCAGTGTCTTCAGGGTAATGGCTAAGTAAGCTATAAATAAAAATTTTGTCTTGAAAATATAAGTTTTGACTTTTGATTAAGTAATAATTACACCATTTTTTATAAAAAAAAATAAAAATTATTTGTTCTGGTTGTTTAACTAATTCCTGTTTAACATTTTTTTTTTAAGGTTCCTTAAAAAATATGCCCCTAGGCACTTTGCAAAACCCTAAAATAAAAACTTAAATTTGAGGAGAAGGTTATTTGAGATATTAACATAATATTGAGGGAGCAATATAAAGTCAAACAGTGAAGAGAAATTACATGTGAAGTGATGAAAATACAATGGTTTTAGTTGGATGATTAATTATTTCATAAACTAGTATTTTGGCGGTGGTCAAACACAGCGTAGGAGCGTGATGGGTTGGCAATTCACGCAGTTGTGTAGATTTTACGTACACATTGACTCTTCAATTTTAATAATATACACATAAATATATTATTTATATACTTGTGTAATACACAATGTGTGCATCTAATTTGAAGTTTCACACTCAAATTGCAAGTTCTAATACAGCTGTTAGCATTGGATACATATTATATAAAAAGTTCAATATAGTTAGCTTCCTTTTGTTTAAGTTAGTTGGAATCATTTTGTCAAAAAAAGAGAAGTAAATTGGAATCCTAACATGGACCGAGACCCCCTAGAGATAAGGGTTTGGACCAACGTGAATGTTTGTAGGTTATGGCTTTCACATCGAACCACCTCTCTCTTTTTAATGCGTAAATTATTTATTCAAATATGAGAAATAGCAAGCCACAACACAAAACCAAAACCAATGCTAGGTGGGATATCATTAAATTCATGCTGATGCATTGTTCATCGATACGTACATAAATATTTCAATAATGTCAACATTTGAAGGCTAACTATGTTTCAATAAGCGGCACCTGCATTTTTAATTTGAAGAATGTTATTTAAACAATCATTTGGTTGACAACTTATGTGACAATCATAATTTAACTTAAACGGCATGACAATCCACTCATTGATTTCAAGTACTCCTGGACACCTTGAAAGTTGGCTTAGGGTTAGGGTGCCTTTTTCAGCTACAAATATTTGGTTATAGCATGAGTATCTCTAAGTGTGAAAATTGCATGGCTAGCTGCAACTGAAGATTGTAGTTGATGCACACTCTAACCCAACCCTTCTTCTTGATTACAAGTAATATATGTTGGATAACCATTTAATGTATCCAGTCGTTCGGATAAAATATGTTCTTAAGAGTCTTTCCAGTACTTCAGCTTTGATCTTAGGCATCAACTAAAGATTAACTCCCTTGGATTAGCCGTGATAAAATCACTAAGCTGAAAATTTAAAAAGAATAAAAGGTACATGTTGTTTAGGATTCGACTGAATTGTGAAACCCTTTTTAGTTGCAATCGGATGTATTTGCACTTGCCTAACCTTCAGTCGGTTGAGTGAAGGTCTTTAACCCTAAATCTTTCCTTTGTTGATTTTGGCTAGAAGTTACTTATATTTAGGTGTCAACACACTCTCATCCTTTTTCATGTTAAAATTAAAACATATGCTACATTGGAAGCCCCTAATATGAACCTCAATTTTAAAGGACCATTGGTGGACCTCAATATGTTACTTGATATTGTCGGTCACAATTGTAAAAATAACCTTGTGGGACCAGCTCTTTACTCTTCTCTTTGTTTTTGTCCTGGAACTCTCTTTAAACACTTCTATTCAAACCTTTTAGCAACTGCATATCCTAGACAGAAACAAATCTGAACAATTTAAAACCTCTAGACAGCAAATCAATCAACTAATTTCTCTTAATTTTTATTTTCACCAAACAAATAAGATATTGAGGTCCACCAATGGTCCTTTAAAATTGAGGTTCATATTAGGGGTTTCCTGCTACATTTCCTTGAGAAGTAAATGTATAAAGTAAATTATACTCTCATCTTCTAATATATACTTGAATTATGTTCTCGACGGACAAATGACCCATGTTCGACACTTATGACGCTTAAATTCACCTTTAGAAGTTCCCAAAATTTGTAACGCTTCCGACCATCAATACCCTCTAACGTTTGACGGTTCAAAATTCCGTTGTCCGCAATAATCCTTCAACGTCTATCTCAATAGCTACACCACTAGTTGTATAAAAAGATCCTTAGACCAACATTTAAGGTACATAAATTCTATCCGTAAAATCCATAACTCGCATCTCAACAAAGGCCATTATTCCTACCACTCCATGTCAAATTACATTATGCTCTTTTAAGCATTCAATATATAGTACACTTTAACTCACTTAACATAAATAAATATTTTAACGATAGAAATTAATTTTGCGTAAAAAATTGATAGAAACTAATTTTAAGCCACCATTATTATTAAATCCTTTAGCTAATTTATGTACTTTAGGGTGGCAAGAGACCGGACAAAAATTAAAATTCTTCCCCCTCACTAAATCACTTTTGTGATAATTTTTTAAACAACTTTTTTCTATATTATTTTAAAACAAAAACAATATTGAGAGGAAAAAAGAAGTAAGAACATGTTGTGACTATAAGAGAGTTGTTTCAACATGATTATACAAGTATTATTTCTCTTGTCTAAAAGACCAAAACAACCTTTTATCTACCAAATATCGTACAAGATAAAAATTTGTTTAATACTTCAAAATTTTGTCATATGTTATCCTTTTTTGTGTTGTTTTATCCGGTACTTATCTTTTATCTTTTATCATATCACTCTTAGTATGTAAGGATAGAGGGTTGATTAATTTACTTATTTTGCAAGTATCACAGTTGTTATTACAAAGCAGTGAGACTATTAATTAATTGCATCGATCCGACATTAGGCTAAGCACTATGGATTTTCAAAAAGAACACCAATTTCCAGAGAGATTGAATTCAAAATTGCATGTACCTAGCTGTGAAACCCTATGACCTATCCCTTCTCTTTGCATTAAATGCTCCACATGATTCCTATAGTTTAATTTAGTCTTCTGTTCCGAGGAGGAAGCTTATTTTCCTCTATTGAATTAATTAATCGAAAATGAATATTAATAAAACATGCATATGACTATGGCTTATATCCCAAGTCTATGTTTTCCTATTGTCAACACACACATAAACCATGTTTTCATCTTCCATGGATCGATGATTCCTGTTTTATATGATGAGAGATTAATAGGCGTGGGGCCAATTGAATTTCTAATTTCTGGTTCACTCCTTCACTTGCTAGTCGATGCTACTTTTCAAATTTCATGTCTCAAACAACTAATATCTATTCTTGAACTATATTTAATCGCTTTAGTAATTCATTACTTTGTTCGAGATTTTGACCTTCTACTTTATTTTTTTTTAAGTAAATCATCAATTTGATCCCTAGCTTTATAAGTGATTCTTAAACTAGTTCATGACTCCATTAATATTTCAAAATAATCTATGTCTTTGTCAAAAATTTCTCAATTGAGCACAAAGACAGAGACTATTTTGAAATATTAATAGAGTTCAGGACTAATTTAAAATATTAATAGTCTAGTTGAAAAACTTTTGACAATATTTTAAAATAATCTCTGTCTTTGTCAAAAGTTTTTCAATTAGACCCACGTTTCTATGTTTTTTTACATGACGAGGGACTTAATTGATTTTTTTACAAAGATAGAGACTATTTTGAAATGTTAATAGAGTTCAGGACTAATTTGATAAACACTTACAAAGACATGAACTAATTTGATGATTTACTAGTTTTTTTTAAGTAACTTCTTTTAAGGATTTTGTCAAATATTTTACTGGCTAGAAATTCTCTTTTTTAAGGAGAATAAATGGGGTGTTTGGAGTTCGAACTCCGACACCTGCATATTGTCAAGTAGTTTAGTGTTTAGAAATTCTCTTTTTCAAAAAGAATAAATAGAGTGTCCAAAGCTCAATCCCTACGTATATATTATACAATGTCCCTGCTACTAAGTTAAGGTCTCGGCAACTTATGTTATTTTATGGTTTTGATTCTTTCTTATCATCGTATTATTTTATGGTTTTGTTCGGATTACATTTATCATGACTGTGTACTTCATTGCTAATGATACGATGGATCTTATGCCTTAATTAAGATTGGACTTATCATAACTCAATTTCTTATGACTGTGTAAAAACAAATAGAAACAAATAAGTAACTACATTTGTTATGACTGTCAATGGATCTTATGACTGTGTAACAACAAATTGGCAAGGAAAGGTTGGACTTATCATAACTCAATTTCTTCATCTTAACAAATAGAAATTTTGCATTACAAATGACAATTTTTAAAGTAAAAAGAGAATTTTCAATAGTAGTAGAATACACTACTTTTCAACACAAAATTTCTCTATTTATTTTCTTAACCCTAACAACACTTTTAACATTTTTTTTAATAGTAGGGTTCGTAAATTTGGGTTACCAAGGAATAGTGAAAAAACAAACATCTCTCAGTGAGGAAGATTCGAGTAATGCATTAATTGCTCCGGACTCCATAGAGAAAAACATGCCAAGCATTCAGAACAATTAATGCATGGCCAGTCCCATGCATCGATGATGAGGAAGATTCGATTTTTGAGATTAGTGTGGTCTTCTAAATCTAGAGTGGCAGTGAACATGGGTGGGTCTCTTAACTGTTCGAGACTCAACTATCATCACCAATATCACTTGCACTCAAGTGAATTAGGCTCTTGTTTTGGACGGTCTGATGTTTGATGCGGTCAATAAGACTTCATACATCACTTGTTCGATAAACGGAATAAATTAGATTTTTGTTTATGCTAATGATAAGAGGATGTACATTTAAAGCGGTACTTGTTAACATGACTCATACTTTTTTTAATAAGAATATTTCTACAGTAGAACTTGAGATCAAATAGTAAAAACACATTATTGCTTAATGCAACACTTATAACACTTGTGTATCATAAAACTAATATGTTGCCTATCAATCATTTTCTCCAAATACTTCCTCCGGTCCTATATATAAGAAAATATTCGTTTTTTAGATACATTTAATAATTAATGTATCTAGTCTTCATTGTAAACGAGATACATTAATTATTTAATGTACCTAAAAAAAAAAATCTTTTCTTATATATAGGACCAGAGGAAGTAATATACATACAATTAATTATTGTGTGGGATTATTATATGTAGATACAAGCAAATGATACCTGATTCAAAAAATGAATTATTAATTATTTTTTAAACTAACCCAACAAACTATCTATTTTTTATGGTCATTTTTTTGAGTTTGTCTAACATGTACAATATTGCATGTGTTAAAGTAACTAAAAATGAAAACTTTTTATTAAAAAACAATAATTATATATTAAAAGATACATATTTAATATTAAATGCACAAGTTACAACATAACACAAAGGCCGGCCCAATGTTGGGCTATGTGTGGCTAAAGCACACATCCATTCCCCAAAGTTTAAAAAAATAAAATAAAACACAACTATATCAAAACACTTCTCTCTCGCACGAAACAAATAAGTGAAACACATTTGTTATGATTAATAAGCTTTTGAAATTGTCTTTGCTTTGCTCTTGCGGGTAGAAACTGCAAGTGTTGAACGTGTTTTTTCAGCTACGAAAGTTTTGAAGAGTCAACTATGTAACAAAATGAATGATCAGTGGCTAAATAACCGTCTTGTAACTTATATAGAAAGTTCTTTTAACAATTAACAATGATATTATTTTAGTTCATTTTCAACAAATAGATAGGAGACCATTTTCGTTGTAATTGTATTGCATCAAACAATGTTATTTAATATTTTTAATATAATTTGCATTTTTGTTTCTTTGAAATTTTAACCACACATATACCGAATGTCTAGATTAGCCCATAAATGTAAACTTTCTTTTTTAAACTTCTTAATATGTGCATATCTGCACATGATAAAAAAAATTTTCAAAAGGCATTAGAGAATAGATAGTTTAGATTGATCGGTTGTTATATAAGTTCAATTCACATTTTTTTTACCAAAAATCAATTCATTTGTTAGATTTTGGTTAGATTTATAAATAATTAAACTTATTTGTTAATATTTAGCCAAATACCTAGTGCATTCAATTTTTTATTTGTTTTTAAGTACCGCGATCCTTTTAGTTAGATGTTTATAATAAATTAGTTTTTTTCTTTTAAACAAACTAAATTAGTTTCTTAAGCTTTTTTTTTTTTTTTTTTACCAATTAATTTTTAATTTTTTTTTTTTTATAATTTGGTCCTTTAAGTTATATATTATTTACACCGTCACCCATTTTTTCAGCTAACTTTGTTAAAAGTGTTTATGGACCATTTAATATTGAGATGGTAGGTCCAAAAGTGCTTATGACATAAAACATAATTACTTATGCACATTTTCTTCTTTTTGTTTTTGAATTCAAGTGTAATTTTACAAATAAATATTTCATCAACAATATTATAAATCAAGTTTTCTAAAAAAAAAATTATAAATCAAGTAATCAATCCATTTTGTCTCAAATCAAGATTAACTATAACCTCTCTAGTTTTGAAGGCGGTGAACGTGAAGATACCAACTTAACATTAACACTATGTTTGGCAAAGAGAAGAAATTAAGAAGAGAGAAAGAGGTGAGAGAGAGAGAGAGAGAATGAGGAGAGAAATATGTAAGAAATAGAGTAGATTTGAGAGGTTGTTTGGTATAAAAGAAAGATGAGAGGGAAGTGTAAACCTCCTCTCTCTCTTGTTTGGTTGAGTGGAAAGTGAGAAGAGAGAAATGACAATATTTTTAGACATTGACAAAATTAGCCTTGTTATAATGAAACAATTTAATCCTCTAAAAAACCTATAATACCGAAACTTGAATTGCCACAAAATACTACAAAAGCTCATTATTTTAATTTTGGGTGAGATCATATTAGTGCTCTTGATAAAAAAATTTAAACAATCAAAATTTATTGATTATTTTTTAATAACCAAAACTTGTTTATCATTGTATCTTGTACAATAAGTACACAAACACAATAAAATGTGAATTAAAACATGCACAACTGATGCTAGAAAACCATTTTATATGAGGTACCAAAATGAATAAATCGAGTATTGCAGTGAACTTCCAAAATTCAAGCAATCTTCTCTTGAATAAGGAATGGACATTGATGAAGCAAACATCATATATAACAGGGAACAAAAGAAACTTATTTCCTTGGTGAGCCATATTCTTGAATTGTCTTTCTTTAGTTTGGATTCAAATGTATTTTTTTGGTTGATCAATTTTGCTCCTAACATCACAACAAATCACCCTAGAGTATATTTTTCTGATTTGGATACATTTGGTGATAATATATTTCACATTTAACGATGAAAATAACTAGTATTTTCTAGTTTGTAAAGCTCAATGTGAATTGTGCATTACTCAGATACACATCTTAAGACTTGATATTACATTAAGAAAAAGGCTTAATAACAGATTAATGAATCAATTGATACAGCTTTTTTTTATATAACTCAGCATGATTGCTTATACACCCCTCAGTCATATATATAGTTTAATAATGCCTAAGCTGGATACTGTTAAGTGATCGTACCGATGAGACTAAACCACCTATTAACATGGAGCAATATGGACGAGTCCACGTAGTTTTCACAAGCCAAGCAAAAGTCAGTTGTCAGAATCCGGATATCGTATGAAATTAATAATCAATCAACAGAGTACAAGTAAAGATGAATTACAAACCTTGGAGGCTGAAATCTGCACTATTGGCTTCAACTGATCGCAAAAAAAGAAGAAAGAAAATGTTAGTCTTGATAAAAGAAACTCAGATTTGCAACTTCTGTCCACAAAAGTTAATATCACATCAACCCTTACCCAAAAGATGCTGATACAGGGCCGGCCCAACACATTATGAGGTCTTACACGAATTTAAATATGTGGCCTTTTTATCACAAAAGAAGTGGTCTAAGGCAATTGTCTTGGTGACCTTACCCTCGGGCTGGTCATGTGTTAATATGTAGTTAGAAGGAGCAGGATCATTACCTTCTGATTATTCCAACTCTTACCTTCTAAACCAACCCATCCACTTTATAACCCCACAAAATCAGCTTTATAAATATTATATGGTGTAAAGTGCAATCAACTTGTTCTTTCAACGGTGAAAAGTGAAAACACCAAATACAGATCAAGGTTTATCACTCAAATGAAAAGACAGGCTGAAATTTGAAATTTCACATGATCAAACAATGAAATAGATCACCAAAAAGATTCAGTCAGATATTGATTTGACCTCAAATTTGGATGCCGCGGTTGCAATTTACCATTGACCTGCAGAAGGCTTTGCCTTTCATATAACTTTCGCATATTCTGTCTCTTGATTCCATTTCTGAAGGAAGTGCTTGCTAGACATCGTTTTTGTGAAGGTAAGTCCAACTTTTGCTGCTCGCTTGTTTTCCTTCCTAGGTACACTGTTGCTTGCACTTGAACTGATATATCGAAACATCATTTGTAGTAAAGCAGTAAACATTTACAATGCACAAATTCAATTCTTGAAAGAACGTGAAAATCAACCATAAAGGTAAAATATAAATGTCCATAAAATTAGCCCTTTAGGAGGAAAATATGACAATTATTACAATATGTCCCCATAGTACCCAACCAAGGAAGTTTAATACTCATATAGCATGGCCTTTCAGAATTTTGGCACCATGTTGAAACCTATTAAGTGCCGACACAAACACAGACACATGACACCGCACTAACACGTTGACAACAATAGTAATTTGGAAAAATAGAATAATTCAATGTAACAACATGTGTCAGTGTTGTATTGTGTTGGTGTCTGACACTAAAATGAGTCAGTGATAATAGGTTGCAACAAATATCTTTATATCAAATCATGAATTAAAAACTGTTCTCCTCAAATTTTGAAAAGCATACTCTAAAAATGATTTGCATGTACAATAAACATAACAAAAACAGCATTTGAATGTTAAATGCAAACAAATGAAGATATACCAGAACGTGAAGTAATTGATGTCAGTGCAAAGTTCCTGAGCCTAGTAATCTCGTTGATAGCATTAGCCTTCAAATTATCAGGAATCGCGTCTCTTCCAAGCTTTTGAACATCGTTATTTCCAATGCACCTCAATGCATTATCACATGCCTATTCACCAATCAATACTTACTAATTAAGCATTCAAACACAAAAGAAACTCAAATTTCAAACTAATAAGTTCGTTTCAGAAAAAGCATTAACTAAGCTAAATTTCGAATTGCACATTATCACAAACACGATACACGCATAATTCGTTACCTTTACTGCAACGGAATGAAAACCGTTGTGCACGGCATCTTCCACAAAATTCAACCATTCTAATGGCGAAACTTGTAGCAATTGAATAGTAGCAGATTTGAGTTCTCGCATAACCAACGCCTCGTATCTTAAAGCTAAACAGCTCTTCAAAATTGGAATTCGGAAAAAGAAAAATCAGAAAAGTGAATTAGAATATTGAAATATTTCGACGTCTATTGAAGATTGTGAAATTAGAAGTACCTCTAGATCTCCGACAAGAGCGAAAGCGCGAACGAAGAAATCGAGAACGAGAAGCTTATCGTGGATTGATTCTGCGGCGATGGAATGAATGATAGAAAGTGATTCAGATTTGAGGAGTTGATTCAAGCTGGATCGAATTTTGACTAACGATTTCACGTCTTTGGAGATCAAAAGCGAATCTAGAAATCGGAGCGTGGAATCGCCGAAACTGCGATGAAATCAAAATGTTAGAGAGAGAGAGAGAAAGTTGAGAGAGAGAGAGAGAGAGAGGAGCAACCTTCTGGTTTGGAGGAGGTAGCGAGAGAGAGAGAGTTGTTGTTGTACAGAGTCTGACATTTTTGGAGGGAGAGAGAGAGAGAGGGAATTGGAATTTGGAGGGTAACTTGAGAATGAGAACTTTGAAATTTTGAACTGTTTGAGTTTAAATACAAGACAAGAAAAGATAATCATGGTAAAATCTAATTCAGTTGATAATGTAAATATTGTTAAACCGAGTAATTTATTCAGGTTCAAACTCTAAACCTCACAATTACATGTGTTTTTAAGGGTGCGTTTATTTCACCTTTACAAATAATCTTAGAATAATTTTCTTTAGAATAATAGGATGAGAATTTTATTCCCAGGTTTATTGAGAAAATGTGTTTAGTTAGTATTTAAAGTATTTTTGAGAATGACTGATAAAGCGATATTTATGGATAATAATTAATGATTTTATTTCTACCTTCATAGAAACTTTATTCCTCCCAATTTCCTTAGGAACAAAACAACATTCTCAAGAAACTTCTATTCTCGGGAATAAAATTTTAAGAATTTGAAACAAACATAAGAATATATCTTTCCTAGTATCATATTCTTAGGAATATCCAAATATGACTTGAAACAAACGCCCCCTATTCGTTTGGCGCGTAGAATATGATTAGAAGCTGGATAAGAATATAATATAATAGTAATATGATAGACATTATCTGTTCATACGTTTGGTGCACACATGATAAGAAATATGATAGCATTACTTTATCATATCATGTGTTTGGTACATATTTGTTATTGACATGATAAGAAATATATTATATTTAAATGACAAAATTATCCTTGTACAACAAAAACAATTAAGAAAAAGATAATAAGGATTCTTAGAGCAAACAAAAGGATATTTCTAACCTGTAAATCATCATAGCAACAAGAATCAAAACAAGATATCAGAATTAATGAACATAATTGAATCAATCAGAACGCCACGCTATGCATAGCAGGAAAGTCAATAATAAAATAAACAAAAAAAAACAGATAAAAGAGCAGAGATGAAATAAGGTTTAATGGGGGAGTTATAAGAAGCATGTATGAGATAAGCAGGTATGGAATCAATACACAAATATCAAATCGTAGAAGCAGGTATGAAAATAAGCATAAAAATGAAAAGAGAAAAAAAAAGAAGTAAAAACCTGACGAACGTAGAAGCAAGTAAAAATTACGTGAAAAAAAAATTGAAACATGATTTTGGAATAGAATCAGGTGGGAGTCGAAGGAGGTTTGTGGGAATTGAAGATACGCGCGTGACTGATTTATGCTATTAGGTTGCTAAGCCACCAAAAACTAAGGATAAAAATAACAAAGGGTGAGTGGGATAGGATAAGAAATAGGTTTAATTTATCCTTTCTTATTGATGTACCAAACACCAGATTGAATCATGATAGGATAATTTTATCATATCTTATCTCTCTATCATGTGCACCAAACGGGCCCAATGATGAACATGATATTAATCACATGATATAATATATGAAAAATGTTAACTTGCGCATTACGACTATCTATAATGGAGCTCTTATTCTAAAGAGCATCATGCTAAATAGACACCTTTATTATGATATCAATAATTTAGGTTCCTATAGAGATGGATGATTGTATAAGCACTATATCTCTCTCCTATTTATGTATGGATCACACATACACAATTAATTGTAAAAATATTTTTTATTCAATTGTTATATAGTTTTGATATTAAAAAATAAATTAAAGAATGAATGCAAGTGTTCTTTCTAATCGATCAATATTGAATTTGAATTTTCAATGAAAGGCTTTCTTTATTACTACAACTAAAATAGTTCATCACCATTTTAAATTGAATTATTAATAAATTTTATAAAATAATACACTTTTTATAAGTTATAATTGAATTGATTTAATATTTCAAAAATTAAATAATTATAAATGGATAGATAAATTATTTTTACAATTTGATGATACATGGTTATTGTTGTGACCCATTTACTAAAAACATTTTAGGTGTTGGGTTAGAGAGATTGGCTCATTATTAAATATTAGTTTAAAAAACGAATAACATGTAGAGATGGGTCCGTTTAAGCACCTAAATGAGGTGTTATATTGTGACATGTCCAAGGTCACATGTTAAAGAACTTGAAACTTTTTTTTTAACAAGTAAAAATGAAATATATTAACGCTGACAGAGTAGTCTCTTTAGCACAAGGTGTACCAAGAAAACCATTAAAAATTACAAGCTATCAACAAAATAATTACACAAAATGGTTAGCCAATACCCAAACACATAACAGATTCGACCACCGCCTCTGAAAGCCATAAACAATAATAACACAAAATGGTTAGCCAATAGCCAAACACATGAACGGGTTCGACCACCACCTCTGAAAGCCATAAACCAAATTGACTTTATTAGCTTTAAGCCACCAAAAAGAATAATACTTTGCTTTATCCAATAATTTAGGTATGAAATTTTCTATATTTTTGAATAATCTATTATTGTGTTTATTCCAAACTATCCAAACACAAAGAAGCCAAACGAGCTGTAAAAATGAGCGCCAAGCATTCAAACCACCTGAAGAATAAATAAACTGGATGAGATAGTCTGGAATACTCTGAGTATCCGCCCTTGAAAAACCAATCCATGACCGCACTAATTGCCAAAGTGAGCCATAAGTGTTGCAAGATAGAAATAAATGTTGTGCAGATTCCACATGCCCGCAACCAGTGGTGGAGCCAGACAAAAAAGTTTGGGGTGGCCGCCATCAAAATAAACTAAAATATATAAATTATATTGCATAGAACACATTTAAGTCAAAATAAATCAAAAATCAATCATTCAAATTTAAACTACATAATATATAAAACCAGCTTTATCAACAAATCTTAACACAAAGTTATTTGTTCCTTTTTTGACTCATCATAACCTTCATCAACAACGATGCAAAATTTAGAATCACCAATTTCTTCACGAATATGTTTTCTAACCCTACTAGAAAGAATTTGCAAGAGCTCTTTTTGAATTTGATGTAAAGTATATTTGCAATTCTCTAGAGCATTTTTCAACACAACTTTTACACATTCATCATTGTACCGGACAAGGAAATAAAAAGAAATAAGGCTAGTAATATTGAAGAGCCTTCTATATTTTGGTTTTAGGGAGGAAATACAAACAATTAAGGCTAGAAATCCAAATATAATGGAAGCATTTAGCAAATAGCACATATGATAAACCAATATAGCGCAGGTAAGCATATATTTTGGATTCTAGGAAGCAATATCAAATAGCATTCAACAAGGATCCTTTTTCAGCATCCACTTTCCGGTATATAAAAAAAATATTAAAAAATAAAGATGGGGTGGCGGTGGCTCCCCCTTGCCATCCCCCAGTTCTGCCAGTGCCCGCAACTTGCCGTACACAAACTAGCCTCTGAAGAGATTACGTTACGATTCACCAAATTTAATTTAGTGGACAACCTGTCACGCATCAGTCTTCAAGTAAAAATTGAAACCTTTAATGGCATCTTATTATGTCAAATTAAGTCTGCCGCAACCTCGACATGTGTAGATTCTTGTGAGGTTAAAAGCTGGTAGACACCACAAACTAAATAACCCCCTATAGGGTCGAGCTGCCACTGCCACTAATCTCTAACATTAGACTGCAAAAAACACTATGAAGTAAAGTCACACATTCCCCTAACATATTTTCCTCCCATGCCCATAAACGTCCCTCCACTTCCATGCCGCACCCCCATCCTCTCAGCCAAGAGAGAACATATGCGCCACCGAGCAAGATTTATTCACAACTAACTAAAATAAACGCCTAAACCACACACAAAAAGGAACACCTCCTAAGTACCTATCATGCCAAAAATAAGTATCTTCTCCATCTCCCACTTTTCGCGATACACACTCATCAAACCACCCTCCACCTTCAACACCTACACCATCACGGATTTTTGCTACCTCCCTCCACCAAGAAGATACACTTCGGCCCCCAACATCTAACCTCCCTACCTCATCACCATAACGAGCAACCAAGACCCTACACAAAAAACCAACTCTCTTCACTAGCATACTCCAACACCACTCTCCTAACAAAGGTGGTCATTATTACGAATTAGAGAAAGTATTATCATATAATAGGGACTAAGTAGTAAATATATTACTCCCTCCATCCCAAATTATAAGACATTTTTGGCATTTTACACATATTAAGAAATGTAATTCATTTTGTGGGGAAAAAAGATATTATGAGTTGTTTTACAAAATGATCCTTAATAAATTATATGAGAAAGATATATGAAAGAATTGAAAGAAAAGAGAATAATAAATAGTTAATGATATAATAGGAAAAGTAGCATTAATTTTTCATTGGTATTGTAAAGCGGCATATTATTTATGATAAAAAAAAATTCCAAAAGCGATGTATAATTTGAGACGGAGGGATTTTATTTTTTTTAATCTTTACGGATTCACATATATTGAGGTGTCTAATATGGATCTGACCAAAGATTGACCTTAGTAAATTTTTATAAAATATTATATGTTTTCTATTTACTATTATTCAAAAATTCAATTTTTACAAAAAGAAAAATGGGAAGAGTCTACCATTGAATCATATTTTAAATGTCTATTCTATATTAAATCAATTTATTGAGTCAGGTCAATAAATGCAAATTTATTGAGTTAAAGATTGAGACTTCCAACATAATAGAAAAAAACAGAGGATTCTTTTCCCCTCATTAAGAGCATTAATATATTATATTTTAATTATAATTAAAATATTTATAATATATAATAAATGTAACTTACTAATTTATGGCTATAAATAAGATCACGTGAAAACTTTGTTTACAATTTAAAACTTAAAACGTACACAAAACTTCATAAATTTTAGAGGTTGAGGAAATACAAACATTAAGAAGAGTTATGGCAGTGAACGAGCTGAAAAAAAGTATCCCCATATTGATAATCATGATGTTAATGACTATGCTCATTGTAAGTCAAGTATGTGAAGCAACTATATCTAAAGATACTAGTACTATACAATATTGTAATGATTGTGAGATGAAGTGCAAAGAACGATGTGTCTATTTTGAATGCATTAAGCTATGTATGTCTGAGAAATGTCGTTGTTGTGTTACTCATTCCCCTGCTTGTGTATAATGATTAAACCTTGCAGACTTTTCACAAGGAAAAAATAATCAATAAGTGAATTTTAACTTATTGTCATACCCCAAATTTTGACCACTTTTTCTCTGTTTTTACCCATTTTATTCGTAGTTTTAAAGTCGGAATTTTTTGTTATTTCGACAAAAATGTATTTTAAAATACCTCATTTGATTACCAAAATGTACAGTTTTACTCTTTATTAACTCTTTTATTTTTTGGTCTTTATTATTATTAATCTCCTTTATTTAGTTTCCTCATTTCTTTTTTTTTTAGAGGTATCCTTTTTGTTTTATTGCAACGTCCCAAATATAGTCCATTTTTAAGGTCTTGTCCAAGTGTCCTTTAGTCATTGGTCCTCTTCTAAAGTCAGTTCAAGGGCATTTTCGTCACTTCCCCGTATTAGTCTCAAACCCTAATTTTGGTCACTATTTAAGGGGCATTTATTGCACAATGATTGGGGGGAGGAACCACTGTTGACCAAAAAAAATCTGACACAGCCGCTGCACAATTACACACAAACACAATTTCCATTTTCTCTTTCCAGTTTACAGAATCAAAACCTAAAAAAAAAAATCAAAAGAAATATGAACATTCATATGTGTTCATCTTAATTTTTTTTCCAGAAATTAGAACAACACATATTTTCAAATTCTGTTTACTACTACACAAATAATAACTACATCATCATCAACCAATTTCGAAACCCATTTTTGTACCAAAGAAAGGAAACAAACCGAAATAAGAAAAGAAGTTTAGATCCGAAGTAAAAGAAGAAGTAGCCGCGAGTTTTTGCAAGCAACAACAACAAGGAGCAGATCGAAGAACAGAGGTAGTTATAACATCCTTTGTCTTTTCTTTCAAGTTTTCTTTTTCAACTTCAAACTCAGATCTACTCCGATTGATACCTCATCTCAAAAATCTAAGCTCGTATTCGTGTTTAGAAAGAAAATGGATGTTCAAAAATGTAAAAAAAATTAGAATCGGAGCAATTTTTTTTACTCCGGCGGCGGCCGGCTACTGCGCCGGATTTGGGAGGCCAATCGGAGAAGACGACCGGAATTGTAGAGAGAAGCTAGCTTCTCTCTCTAAGAGAGAGAAGTTATGTGATTTGTGTTGTGTTTTTTTTTTATTTTTTTGGTTTTATAGTACTTTTTGTTTGGTATAATTGTATGTAAGCATGACCATTTACTAGACTTGTGACCTCAAGACTAGACCGTCAGATCTGAGATCTGACGGTCCAGGATGATCTTGGGAGGATTCACATATGTATTGGTCCTCTGCTCCCTACTGTGTGCATTTCATTTGAACCGTCAGATCGTAAATCTGACGGTCACTGTATTTCTGCCATTTATTTCTTTTTCTGTTGAGCGTTTTTTTTAACCTTGAGATTAATCAAACGGCTGTGATGATATGTTTGATGATTGAATCTGGACCTCCTGATTCATCGGACGGTCCAGATTCAATCTGCCTGAGCCAAATCCCTTGACCCATAAAAACGAACCGGTTCGACCCACCCAGGGCCCAAATTCACGAACCGACCCGGTTTTATTGCTTAAGCCCAGTTACTGTTTTTGCTAATTATACCTCTGTTTCTATTTCTTACACCATTTTTATTAAAAAAATTATTTTCTCTTTGTTTCTTTTTCCTTTAAAATATTTTTGGCATTTGTATTAATTTGTTTATGGCACTGTTTTTATTTATTTATATTATCTTTCATTTTTTTTCTTATCATCTCATGCATATTTAATTATTATCATGTTTTTATTTTGTTTTAGTATAATAGGTCTATTATGTTTAAATTCTTACTCTCTTTTGCTTTTTGCTATTTATTTGGTTCTTGAAGAATTAGAATGTATTTAGGTACAATGTAATATTCCTATAATAAAAGTAGCACCGACACAAATCACATTTATTTTTCCGCATTATGACATAAATGGCGATCGAAGACAAAAACGAATTAGGGACAAAATAGGGTAATTATTGGACTTAATTTATTTTATTAAAATCAAACCACTAGTAATTTTAGGACAACATCCACAACTTGAGAATTTACTTGGATCTAACATCCATTGTAAATATCTCCCTTTTTTAAATATTACGTCGTTACGCTTCGTTTATTAATCCGCGTTTAGTTTTAGAGAAAAAAATCCTTTTTTATCAAAAATTTCAAATATGCAAAAACTCCAAAAAATTTCTTAAGAAACCTTGGACCAATCCAAGTGCCTTTTCCTTTTAATTTCTTAATCAAAAACTCAATCAACTTAACTTTCATTTTAGACTTCTTCTTTTGTAAAATAAAATTGAACCAACTTCACTCTATTTTTTCTCTCATGCCTTGAGGCCTCTTTCCCCTTCTCAAAAATCATTTTCAAAATTATAAAATTAACCCAACTCACAAAAGCAATTTTTGAGAGAGAACTACAATGGTTTTGATCCCTTTTTAGGGTATGTAGGCAAAGGACCCAATCCTTTCAAATCAAATAAAAAATAAACATACTTCTTCTCCCTCCTTTCTTTAACTTAGAGACTTAGGCAAGCATTTTACAAATAAATTAAATTAGCACAAGATAAATTAGACAAAAGGTTCTTACGGAGTACCGTAGTCGTGTAGGGTGCTTAACACCTTCCCTCCGCGAAATCAACCCCCGAATCCAATTCTCTTAAAGAGTTTTTACTTATTTTTCCCTTCCCACAAATAAAATTAAGAGTTCAAAGATTAAGAGTTCAAAACCAATCAATGGATTGATACCCGAAAATCGAGAGCACACTTATTATATTCATTCACCATTTTGGCTATCAATTTCTTTTCATATTATATTTCTTCTTTGTTTTTAGAGTATATCCTTCCACTGAATAAAGTTTGAATTATATTTCAACTTCTTTTATGTTAAGTTGTACATTCTTTTCTCCAAAAAGTTAAATATATAGAGAAAATTATACCATCCTCTTGTAAGAGATGGTTTTTACTTCAACAATGGTTCTATATAAAGAACACAAATTTCCTTAAAAAAAATAAAATAAAGAACACAAATTCGACTTCACATGTTTATATTTTTCATTTAAATTTTATATCAATTTAACTAATTTGATTAAAATACATAAAAATATTAATAATTAAAGTTGAAAACAACTATTTTAATAAATTTTATCTAAACAAGTTGTAAATAATAATAAATATATAGTTAACCTTGTAAATAATAACAAGTTGTAAAAATATTTTGAAAGAATTTTAATAATAAAATAATAATTTTTTTTTTAACTAAAAAATAATAATATTTCTTTAAAAAAACTAAAAAATAAAAATATTGTTTAGTTGAAAATGTAAAGTTCATCTAATACTAATCAACTGTAGTTGCCGTCTTGAAGAAATGTTCATGTTACTAATTATTGTCTGAATAATAGGGACCCTCTCATTCCTAACCTTTGTGTTGTGTGGGGGTTCAGATTTTATATATACTATGTGATTTTTATCTGGGTCACTTTGTTGCCTTCCTCTTTGTTGGCGGATTTTGCTAGGGACAGGAATGAGATGCCTAATTATATGTTTCCTCAGCTATTCGAGTTCCTTGTTTTCTGTACATATTTATTTTTTCTTTTGAGGGTATTGGCCTAGCCCTTATTGTAATTTTTTCTCTTTTTTTTAATAATATTACGTATTGAAAAGACGGTAGAGGATGGGGGCTTTTGTTGGGTGTCATCCTAGTTGGGATGTTGCAGATTCTCTCGGATATCCGATCTTTCTCTTGGCCTTATAAAAAAAAAAAGTCTTCTACCTTAATACAATTAGAGCTAATGATGCTTTAAGTAGCACAACTAGCAATACGCACATATGTTATTGAGGATCCGTTTGGATTATACTTATTTTAAGCTTATGCAGAACTGTTTATAAACTACCTCGTCGTTATTTTAGGTATATTATATTAGTTAGATACTAAGTAGTTACTGTTTAAGTGCTTATTGTTTAATTGTTATAGTTATCTTATAGAGTGTGTATTAGTATATATAAGGATTGTATTGCCTCATTGTAAATATGAATGAAAAAAATAATCAATTTCACTTTCTAAATCCTCTAGTTTCTTTCTCTAAATCCTGGAGTTTGACCCTATTCTAATTGGGTCGTATCATATAACTTGAGGATCTTTCTCATTCCAATGCGAATTCATTTTATTCATGTGTAATATTTCCCTAGAAGCTTTTAGGAGTCGCTCATTGTCCATGCCTTGTGCACTGACAATCATCACATGTCCTCGTCAACCTCAAGTGTCACGTGCTCACTAAGTTCTACTTGGCTCGTCTCCGAACCACATCTTACTAGAAGAGATATGCTATGATACTAGTTGTAACACCCCAAACAATTTTAAGTATTGTCGACTAACACCACAAACTAATACAAGTCTTTTAGTATGTTTTGTCCTCAATCACACATCTTATAGGAAACTTCCTAGAATGTCTCCCATCCCAAAATTTCTTTAAGCCAAGGCACACTTAACTATGGATCGATGCTGCCTCTAAGGGTCTCACACAACAACAACTTCTCGACTTCCTCAATCCAAATCCACCTGTCATCTCAACTACTTTGTCTCTCAACTCGTATGCTTTGTGCTTTTTGACGCTGCTCCCACTGGTGGATCTCGCCTCTCTTTTGCCAATGGTGTATGGGTTGAACAATCCCTTTCTCTTCAACCTTCTTTCAAAGAAATAGTGGCTACTATTTTTTTTTGTTTGAGGGAGTTACATAGTAATCATAGATAGAAAATTGTTAAAATCTTCCAACTTTACTTTTTTTGTTGTTGTGAATTTTGTGTTAAATTAGTGGTAAAATCAAATTTGGTTGAAGTTGGTATTTAAACTAATTTTACAGCGAATTAACTCATGTAAAATCGACTCCTTCAAAAAAAAACTCATGCAAAATCGTTAAATCTGTTAAAATAATGTAAAAGCAGTAAAATACTTCCAAGACATTTGATTATTGATAGACAATTGGCAAGTGTACCAAAAACTATCGAAGTAGTAAAAATTATCGTTCCCACAAGGACTGTTTTTAATCTCAACAATTCGAATACGTTATTAATTAGGATGTATAAAAGGTTATTTT